>WBZM01000330.1_pt1 | contig 71074 bp, 69 predicted proteins | sample 5204271 | NCBI WGS metagenome assembly WBZM01 (sample SAMN12344346, study PRJNA552823) | activated sludge metagenome | biome: Activated sludge suspended growth; feature: Nitrification reactor; material: Wastewater; isolation source: activated sludge from nitrification reactor of wastewater... | reverse complement strand
TCCGCTACGACATCGCCTTCGGCGGCGCGTTCTACGCCTACGTCGATGCCGCGGCGGTGGGCGTCGGCCTGACGCCGGATGACTTCCGCGCCCTCATCGACCTGGGCACGCGCATCAAGCAGGCCGTCATGGCCACGGGCATCCCCCAGCACCCGTTCGAGCCGGACTTGAGCTTGCTCTACGGGACGATCTTCGTCGGCCCGGCGCATAACCCGGCCCACCACGGCCGTGAAGTGTGCGTCTTCGCCGACGGCGAGGTGGACCGCAGCCCGACGGGCACAGGCGTCAGCGGGCGCGCGGCGCTGCACTATGCGAAGGGAGAGATTGGCCTGTATGAACCGTTCGTCGTGGAGAGCATCCTGGGCACGACGTTCAGCGGTGAGGTGGTCGCGGCAACGACATTCGGCCCGCACGCGGCCGTCGTGCCACGCGTGTCGGGGACGGCCTATGTTGTCGGGCGGAATGAGTGGTGGATCGACCCGGAGGATCCGTTGGGCAACGGCTTCCTGTTGCGATAGCGCGACAGAATGAGCGCAAGCAGCTATAATTTCTTGGCGAGGCGCTTCATGATCCCGTATGAACTGTTGACTGACATCCACGCACTCGAAGAGGAATTGCTGGCTCTTGAACGCAAGTACGGCATACGCTCAGAGACATTCTACGCCGCCTACATCAGCGGCGAAGAGCCGGAGGATGACGCCTGGGTCCTAGACTTTGGCGAGTGGGCCAGCGTCTACCGCACGTGGCTGGAGCGTCAGGCTGAGTATCGCAATGCCATACAGCGGGTTCAGCAGCAGAAGACCAGCCTCTCTGGTCTGATCCGCGTCGCAGCATGAACGACGCTTTTCGCACGCCGGAAGATTACGAGTTCTTCCTTTACACACTGCCCGAGCGCTTTCCCTCTATCCGGCGTTCGACCCTCACCTTCGTGCGCCTGGGTGTGTCTCTAGCCCGCATCGCTGGTGAGCTAATCTTTGATGACGAAGTTCGTCTCGTGGTACGCGAGCGGTTTCTCTACAACCGCCTGCCGGCCGCGCTTGATTAGCCAGATAGCGTCGTGTGGCGCGGCACCTCGTCTAAAAAGGTGACATTCGTCACTATTGCCGCGAGTTCCCTTGTTCTAAAATGTCATGAGGCCATTCTTGCCGACGTGGTTTGGCGTTGGGCGTTTGTTGTTTGGCCTGGTTGTCGCTTAACAGGAGTCTGACATGCCCCGCCGGTTGCTCGTGCTTCTTTGCGTCATTGCGTTGTGCATCGCCGTGCTTGGCTCTGCGCCACAGCCCCTTGTGGGGGCCGACACCGCCGGCGTCACCAGCCTCATCTCCGTCAGTTCCGACGGCACACAGACCAACAACTACTCGTATAGCCCTTCCTTCTCGGCCGACGGCCGCTACGTCGTGTTCGAGTCCCTAGCCTCCAACCTCGTCGCCAACGACACAAATGGCTTCGAAGATGTCTTCGTCCACGACCGGCAGACGGGCGTCGTCAGCCGTGTCTCGATCGGCTCCGACGGCACGCAGGGAAACTCCCGGTCATGGGTCCCCGTTTTCTCGGCCGACGGACGGTTCGTGGCCTTCTCCACCAACACCACCAACCTTGTCGCCGGGGATACAAACGGCGTCCAAGACGTCTTGGTCCACGAACGGCAGACGGGCATTACCAGTCGCGTTTCGGTCAGTTCCGACGGCACACAGGCAAACCGCGATTCTAACGCTGTCACCATTTCGGCTGACGGCCGCTTTGTGGCGTTCGTTTCCGCTGCCTCCAACCTCGTTAGCGAAGACACGAATAACGCTGCGGACATTTTCGTGCACGACCGGCAGACGAGCACCACCAGTCGCGTCTCAGTCCGGTCTGATGGCGCACAGGGAAACGGTAGCTCGTTCGAACCCTCAATCTCGGCTGATGGCCGATTCGTGGCCTTCTCATCTTATGCCCATAACCTCCTCGCTGAGGAAACGATTGAAAGTTGGTTGGACGTCTTCGTCCACGACCGGCAGACGGGCATCACCAGCCTCGTCTCGGTCAGTTGCGATGGCACAGAGACAAACGGCCTCTCGCAGAAACCCGCGATCACGCCTGACGGCCGCTTCGTGGCGTTCCAGTCCGAAGCGACTAACCTCATTGCCAGTGATACGAACCGTGTGTCCGACATCTATATCCACGACCGGCAGACGGGCATCACCAGCCTCGTCTCGGTCAGTTCGAACGGCACGCAGGGGAACTTGACCTCATATTACCCTGTCCTTTCGGCCGACGGCCGCTTCGTGGCGTTCGTGTCCGAAGCGACTAACCTCGTTGCCAATGATACGAACGGTGTGGCCGACATCTTTATCCACGACCGGCAGACGGGCATCACCAGCCGCGTCTCAGTCGGTTCCGACGGCACGCAGGGCGACAAATTCTCGAACGCCCCCAGCCTCTCGGCCGACGGTCGCTTCGTAGCGTTCGCGTCTAAATCCACGAATCTCGTTATCGGGGACACCAATGGACAGCTGGACGTCTTTGTCCATGACCGAGGGAGAACGCTATTCCCGCCGAGCATCACCGATTTTGAGCCTATTTTCGGCCCGGTTGGCACCGCCGTCACCATCAACGGCGCAAACTTCACCGACGCAACGGCCGTGGCCTTCAACGACACAGACCAGCCAATCTTCACCGTCAACCCGGACGGCACGCAGATCAGCGCCACCGTCCCCGCCGGCGCAACGACCGGCAAGCTCAGCGTCACCACCCCCGACGGTACGGCCGCCAGCACGATCGATTTCAACGTCATCCCCACGCCGGACATTACCGGCTTCGCGCCCCCGTCTGGCCCCGTCGGGACGCTCGTCACGATCAGCGGCGCGAACTTCACCGACACGACGGCCGTGGCCTTCAACGGCACAGACCAGCCCACTTTCACGGTCAACCCGGACGGCTCGCAGATCAGCGCCGCCGTCCCCGCCGGCGCGACGACCGGCAAGCTCAGCGTCACCACCTCCGGCGGCACGGCCACCAGCGCGACCGACTTCACCGTGACAGTCATACCCGCCGCCATCTATCTTAGCCCCACGGGCACGGGCGCTATCGCCGGCAAGTCCTTCACTGGTGCCGACATCCTGTCCTACGTCAAGGATACCAACACCTGGGACATCCTCTATGATGGCTCCTACATCAACACGCCCAAGAACGCCGGCGCGTTCGCCTTTGTGGGCGATGACATCCTGCTTGGCTTCAGCGCGGCGCAGGTTGTCCCTGGTCTGGGGACGACAAAGGTTGCGCCGCAGGACCTCGTCCGCTTCACGCCGGCCAGCACCGGCTATAACAACACGGTCGGGACATTCGTCTGGTTCTTCGACGGCTCCGACGTCGGCCTGAGCACTAGCGGCGAGACCATCGACGCGCTGTGGATCGACGACGCGGGCCGCCTCTACGTCAGCACGACCGGCGCGGGCGTGGTACCGGTCGATTCGGCCAACCCGACGGGGGCCAAGGTCAAGTTCCAGGATGAGGACGTGCTGCGCTTCACGCCGGCCAGCAGCGGAGCGACGACGGCCGGGACGTGGGAGTTGTATTGGAACCCGACGACCATGACTGGCATGGCGGCCGAGGACATCAACGGCTATTGGGAAGACCCGTCCACGGGCAACCGCTACGTGACTATCCTGGGCAAGTTCACCATCGGCAACGCGGCCTATGGCGGCAAGTTTAGCGGCAACGGCCAGACCATCCTGCGCTTCACGCCGAACGCGGCCGCGCCGGGCGGCTGGGCGCCGGCCGAGGTCCTGACCTGGCTGGCCAGCGGGGCCACATTCCCATCCAACATCGACGGGATCGAGATAGAACGGTAAGCAGCTATAGACCGTTGAGGCTTCTGGCAACCCTCAACGGTCTTTCGTCAGGCCATCGGCAGCACGATGATCTGAATGACGCTGTAGAGCAACACGAGCAGCGCGGCCACCACAACGACGACGCGCAGCTCAGCCCACTCAAACCGGTTGGCCAGGCCGGCCAGCAGCAACGCCCCGGCCAGGATGACGACGGCCAGCGTGTAGGCATCGGCCGTCTGCCCGGCTTCGGCGGCATCGATGTTGAGTGTCTCCGCCTCCTGCCGCAACTGCGCCGCGTCGTCAATCAGCCTCAGCCGGTATTCCGGCATCTCAAACGGCGTGGCCGGCGCGTCAGCGTTGCTGAGTGGGTTGCTGGCCTGCCAGGCATTGAAGGGCAACTGGAACTCCTGGCGAAAACGCTCCTCATAGATGGCGGCCTGCGTCAGGTTGCCGTCGATCGTGGCGTTAAGCCATTGCGTAAAAGCAACAACATCAATGAGCTGCTGCTTGCCGGCGCCACTATCCAGCACGCCAGCCTGTAGCTGCAAGGTGTACGCCTCGATGTTCATGGCCGTCTGGATGCTGTTCCACTGCCCGGCCTGATAGCCGGCCCAGGCCGTGGCCAGCGTGGCCACAGCCAGAATGATCGTCTCCCACACTTCGGACCACTTGCGGATGCGCCGATCGACGATGGCTTCGGGCGTGTTGGACAGCTGGTTCCAGCGCGCGCGGACGGCCAGGCGTTCCTTGGCCAGCGCGCCGGTCGGCCTGTTGGGCGGGGGGATGTCGGGTGTTGGGTCAGTCATGGCGTCAATCCGTGGCCCTAATCGTTTGCTATGGAGCGGACAGGCGCTGGGATTTTCCTCGAGACGACGCGGGGCGACAACGAATCCGCTTGGCCCGGCCGTTATCCCGATGCGCATTGCTCCTAACGCGCCGCGGCACTATACTACAATCATTGGGTGGCCAGTCCAGCGTGGGCTGGCAGGGACATGCCAAGTGTCACCCCAAAACCTGACACATGGCACATGACAGCCGCCCGGCAATCCGTTATCATGAGTCAACAGATCACGCTCCGCATTCGCCCTGGCGAGTCGGTGCGCTTTCCCAACCGTTGTGTCGCCTGTGGGCAGCCGGCGACCGAGCGCCTGACCCTTCACAACCGACGTGGCCAGCTGACGCGCCGTCTGGACGCGCCGCTGTGCGCCGACTGCGCTCGGCAGCTGGCCCGCCGCTCCGGCCGCGAGGAACAGCTACGGCGCACCGGCGCGCTGCTGAGCGTCGCGGTCGGGCTTATGGCCCTCGTCGCGGTTGTAGGGCTGCTTGATGAAGCGTGGTGGCTCCGCGGACTGTTCGGCGTGGCCGCCGGCGGCGCGGCCGCGGCCCTGGTCTGGACCGTTTTCCGCCGCCGGGCCGAGGCGGCGCAACTGCCGGAAACACGCGCTGTGCGCGAAGCGGCGCAGATCGTGGACTTTACCTGGCGCGACATGACCCTGGCCTTTGCCGACGCGGCGATGGCCGAGGCCGTGCGTGAAGCGAACGCTGCCCTGCTGCCCGAGGCCCCGCCCCCCGTGGGCGCGCCCGGCGCGGCGGCGATGGAACCCCGGCCAGAGGCCGGCGAAACAACAACCTGAACGTTCTAGTCAACTTTGGAGGTTGAAGCATGAAAGTAGTCGTGTGCGTGAAACAAACGCCCAGCACGACCGCCACCATCTCCGTCAAGAATGGCGCGGTTAGCTGGGAAGATCCCGGTGGCAAGCCCAACGTTGTCAACCCGTGGGACGAGTACGCTGTCGAGGAAGGCATCCGCTTCAAGGAAAATCGCGGCGCGTCTGATACCGTCGCCCTGTGTATGGGCGACCCATCCAGCGACGAGGCCTTGAAAACCTGTCTGGCGATGGGCTGCACCGAGGCCGTTCTCGTCTCCGACCCGGCCCTACTGGGCAGCGACACGCTGGGCACGGCCCGCACGCTGGCCGCGGCCATCAACAAGATCGGCGACGTGCAGGTGGCCCTCTTCGGCAAGCAGGCCATCGACGGCGACTCCGGCCACACGCCGGTACAGGTCGCCCGCGTCCTGGGCTGGACACCGCTGACCTTTGTCTCGGCCATCGAGTCGGTCGAGGGCGGCAACATCACCGTCCAGCGCCTGACCGACGACGGCAAGGAAACTGTCACGGCCAAGTTGCCCGTGGTCATCAGCGTCGTCAAAGAGATCAACGAGCCGCGTTACCCGTCGTTCATGGGCATCCGCAAGGCCAGCAAGGCCGTCATCCCTAACTGGTCCGCGGGCGACATCGGCGCCAGCGCGGCCGCGCCCAAGGCCGACTGGTCGAATATCTACGCCGTTCCGCCGCGCGAAGGCGAGATCGAGATGATCGCCGGCGACACCGTCGAAGAGCAGGCGCGCAACCTGGTCAACAAGTTGTTTGAGGAGAAGGTCATATGAGCGGCGTATGGGTCTATGTCGAAAATCGCGACGGCGCGATCAGCGCCATCAGCCGCGAGGTATTGGGCGCGGCGCGGCAGATTGCCGACGGCCTCGGCCAGCCTCTGACGGCGCTTGTGTTTGGGCAGGGCGTTGGCCCGGTCTGCGCGGCGGCCTTTGATCTGGGCGCTGACGCAGTCATCGGTGCCGACGACGCCACGCTGGCCGGCGGCCGCCTGGAAGCCCACGGCCCGCTGGTCGTCAAGCTGGCCCAGGAGCGGCAGCCCGCGGTCATTCTACTCGGCGCGTCCACCCTCGGCCGCGACCTGGCTGCCTGGACGGCGGCCGACCTGGACACCGGCGCGGTGGCCGACGCCATCGACCTGAAGGTCGAAGGGGGTGTGGTGAAGGCGACGCGGCCGGTCTACACCGGCAAGTTGCTGTGCGACGCCTACGTCACCGGCACGCCGCAAGTCGTCACCCTGCGTAGCCGGGCCTTCGCCCAGGCGACCGCCACGGGCAAGACGGGCACGCCGGAGATGGTCGCCGCGGCCGTGGCCGAGGATGCCATCCCGACGAAGGTCATCGGCTTCGAGGGCAAGGGCGGCAAGGTTAGCCTGACCGACGCGAGCAAGATCGTCAGCGGCGGCCGCGGCGTCGGCGGGCCGGAAGGCTTCGAGCCGCTGCGCGAACTGGCCGATGTCCTCAGTGCGGCCCTGGGCGCTTCACGCGCCACGGTTGACGCCGGCTGGATTCCCTACGAGCATCAGGTCGGCCAGACCGGCAAGACGGTCGCCCCCGATCTCTACATCGCCGCCGGCATCAGCGGCGCGATCCAGCACCAGGCCGGTATGCGCAGCTCGAAGGTCATCGTGGCCATCAACAAGGATGCCGACGCGCCGATCTTCAAGCTGGCCCGCTACGGCATCGTTGGCGACCTCTTCAAGGTTGTCCCGGCGCTGACGGCCGAGTTCAAGAAGCGACTCAACTAAGAAGGTTCCAGGTTCCAGGGACTAACCCTTAGCACCTGGAACCTGGAACCTGGCCCCTGGAACCTGTCCACTTGGAAACAACTGGCCTCGTCATCAAAGCCCAGAGCGGCTTCTTCACCGTCCAGCCCGACGACGGCGGGGAGCCGATCATCAGTCGCATCCGCGGGCGGCTGAAGCAGGAACGTCACAAGAGCAACATTGTGGCCGTTGGCGACCGGGTCACGGTCGAGATCAACCGCGACGGCACGGGGTCGGTGCAGTCCGTCGAGGAGCGCCGCACGGCCCTGTCGCGCACGCGTGTGGCGGCGCAAGACCGCTCGTTAAAGACCGACACCGAGCAGGTGCTTGTCGCCAACCCCGACCAGGTCGTCTTCGTCTTTTCTGTCGCCAACCCTGCCTTTAGTCCACGCAAGCTCGACCGCTTCCTCGTCGTGGCCGAGATGAACCAGTTGCCGGCCGTCATCTGCGCCAACAAGGTCGATCTGGTGACGCCGGAAGAGGCACGCGACCAGTTCCGCATCTACGAGGCCATCGGCTACCGGGTGCTCTACACCAGCATCATCACCGGCGAGGGGGTGGAGGCGCTGCGCGAGGCGCTGCGTGGCAAACTGTCGGTGCTGGCCGGGTCGTCGGGCGTGGGCAAGTCGAGTTTGCTCAACGCGGTGCAAGAGGGGCTAGGGCTGCGCGTGAAGGAAGTGAGCGAGGCCACGGGCAAGGGGATGCACACGACGCGCCACACCGAGTTAATCCCCCTGGAGATCGGCGGCTACGTGGCCGACACGCCGGGCATTCGCGGCCTGGCCCTGTTCGACCTGGAGCCAACCGAAGTGGATGCCTACTTCCGCGAGATCGGCCCGCTGGTGGGGCAGTGCGCCTTCAGCGACTGCACCCACACCCACGAGCCGCATTGCGCGGTGCTGGCCGCCGTGGCCGACGGCCGCGTGTCGCCGGAACGGTATGATAGTTATTTGCGGTTGCGGGAGGAGCAGGAGGAGTTGGAGGATAAGCGGTATTAGCCGCTATTCAGCCGCGATATATAACCAACTTTGCGCCCCATCTGTCGAAGTTTCACTGTCACTACACTACGCACGCTTCAAACCGCTGCTGCAAGGTATCCCCGCCCACGCTCCCCGGCGCGCTGATCGTCACGATCCGCGTCGCCGGCCGTCGTCCTTCCCAACTCTCCAGCCGGGTAATGTCCACCCGCCGGCAGACGACCTGCAACACCGCCGGCCGCTCTGGCTCCTCGGCCGCGCGCACAATGCCCTTGCAGCGGAAGACGCCGCCCGGCAGCTTCCGCGCCGTCTCTTGCAGCGCCGCTAGAGAAAGCGCCCGGTCGGTCTCGAAGCTCCACGTGTCGAACGCCAGGCGGGCGTCGTGGCCGTGGTGGTCGCCGTGGCTGCCGTTTGGCGCGGCGGCGATGAGCACGGCCGGGTCGAAACGGCCGACGCCGAGCAGGATCTCGTATGGCACGTCGCAATAGCTCGTTTCGACGATGCGGATATTGTTAAAGTGGTGGTCGATCAGGGCGTGGATCTGCCGCAATTGTTCCGGCGTGGCCAGATCGACCTTGTTGAGGACGACCATATCGGCGAAGGCGATCTGATGCAGTTGAAGCTGCAACAGCTCGGGGTAGTTGGGATAGGCGAAGACCTGCTGCGCGTCGAGCACGCAGGTGACGCTATCGAGCCGGATGCGGTCGCGCAGGCGCGGCGTGTGGAAAGCCAGCGTGATGCCAGCCGGGTCGGCCACGCCGCTGGCCTCCAGCAGGATGTACTCCGGCTGTTCCGGCCGCGCCATCGCCCGCAGCACCGCCTCAACCAGATCGTCGCGCAGGCTACAGCAGATGCAGCCATTGGCCAGGCTGATCACATCGTCGGCCACGTCCACCACTAGCTCGGCGTCGATGTTGATTGCCCCGAAGTCGTTGACGAGCACGGCCACCCGCAGGCCATGACCGCCGCGCAACAGGCGATTCAGCAGTGTCGTCTTGCCCGCGCCCAGAAAGCCGGTCAGGATCGTCAACGGGATCGGCGCATCAGGTGAGGCGGAATCGAACGTATCCATAGCGGTGGCTCTCTCCACGTTGCCACCGGCCCCCAACGTTGGGCACTGAGGGCCGGCGACCTAAGACCACAACGACATCGACTGCCTATAGGCCCAGCGTCTTGGCCGGGTCCAGCGGGAATGTCGGCGGCAGCGGGTGCGCCCACTGGCGCATCTGATCGGCCGGCGTGAACAGCACCGGGTCGATCTCCTGGTCACGGATATACTGCTCCTGAATGGGCGAAAATGGGTTCTGGGCCATCACCGGCGGCGGCACGGTGCCGTCGAACTGGTTCTGCAGCAGCCACTCCGATGTCGCCCGGGCAGTGTTGGTCGTCTCGGGCAGGGCCGCCTCGCGAATCCACAGGCGATCTCTGGTGACGTTGACGACGGTGTGGTCGATGCCAAAGGCAAACTGGCCGGGATAGTGCATGCGCACGCCGGCCATCATTTCCCCGATTAGCTCGCGATCGAACGAGATGTGGCTGGCCATGGCCAGCCGCGGCTGCACCAGATTGGCCAGGTAGCCGAAGGCGTAGTGGGTCGTGTGGAAGTTGTCGAGGGTGAAAGCGCCGATGAACGGCGAGACGCCCTGTTTCAGCGCCCACAAGCGCACCACATCGATGGCCATCTCGGTCACGAACACATCCACGCCCTGAGCATACTTGGCCGTCAGCTTGTCGGGCTTGCCGTCGCCCGTCCAGACGAACGACAGGCTGTTCCAGTCGAGGCGGTAGGCCGAAGCGCCATCGGCCGCGTGTGAGCGCCGCCAGTGGGTGATGACCACGCCATCCTTGTCGTAGCACACGCCGCCGTCGTCGCGGAAGTCGAACTCGTTGACCTCGAACTCATAGCCATCGTGCAGCGGCATGCCCTCGGCCTGGATGGATGTCCACAGCCCCATCTGGGCCATGTGATCGACCATCGCCCGTGTACCCAACTCCGGCCGGCTGCTCGACGGGCCATGGATGCGCAGCGGCTTCCAGCGCCCATTGAACGGCGCGAACTGCCACAGGTAGGGGATGTCGGCGTAGTGGTCGAGGTGCAGGTGGGTGAGGAAGATGTCGTTGATCTCCGGCACGGGCACCTGGTTGGCAATGATATTGCGCAGACAGCCGGGGCCGAAGTCGAAGAAGAAGCGCTTGCCGTTGCCCAACTCGACCATGATGCACGTGCCCGCCTGCGTCTGGCGCGGCGGCCACGGCTGGCTGCCCATGAAGATGATGCGCATCTCATCCGGCCCCAGCGGCTCGCTCTGTGGGAAGTAGTTGTTCTTGTTCTTGACGGATGGCGTCGGCTGGTACCCCGGCGGCAGGGTCAAGCCGCTGCCCGGCGGCGAGCCGTAGGGGTTATGAACACCGTTGGCGGACGGCGCGTCGCCGTTTGTCCGCGCGCCCACATCGGTCACAACATCGGTTGTCATTGGTCGATCTCCTTGTCACTGTTCAGGCGACGGGCGGCCGTCCGCCGCGTTGTCCGTCTATCATTGTTGGAGCCGCGGGCCGTTCGGGGGCGTTTCCCGGCCGGCTCTGCGGCTGGCCCACCAACTCACCGGCCGCGCGATGAGCCACGAATCGCTCAGGGTGATGAACGCGCCAATCAGCGCCGTCGCCAGGACGGCCAGCAACTCATGCCCGCTGCCGATGACGATGCCCACCGCGCCCATGACCCACAGGGTGGCCGCCGTCGTAAGGCCATGCACCTCACCGGCCGCGGAATGGAGGATAATGCCCGCCCCCAGGAAGCCCACGCCCGTCACCAGCCCTTGCACCACCCGGCTGCTCTCCACGCCATAGGCCTCGACGCTGACCGCCATCACCAGCGCTGTGGTCATTGTCGCCAGCGAGAGAGTGCGCGCCCGGATCGGCGCGCCGGCGGCCATTCGTTCCAGGCCCACCAGCAATCCCAGCGCCGCCGCCAACGCCACACGCAGGAGAACAACCAGGTCAAACTCCGATAGCATTGTTGCCTCCGGCCAGATGCTTAACCGGTTGCGCGGGCGGGCACACCATCGTTATCCTCGGCCCGATGGTGCAGGCCGGCGAAGAGGATGTAGACGCTGACCAGCAGCACCCAGACCGGGAAGATCAGGGAGAGCCACAGGTTGTGGCTGAGGGTGACCATCATCACCAGCGCCAGGGCGTAGGTAACCAGCGTCAGACTGCGCGGCATCACGCCGGTCTTGCGCCAGAGCGTGCCCAGCGAGAGCATGAAGACGCTGGCCATTTTTAGGGCGTAGGTGTTGAAGAGCTGGTCGATGATGGCCCGGTTGAGCGCGTAGGTTCCGGCCGCCAGCGGCCCGCCCGCATAGGCGGCCAGCGTGCCCCCGGCCACGGCAAAAGCAACGAAGGTCAGGGCGACGAACAGCAATCCGCTGCCCAGGCTGATTGTGGCGAAGAACTGGTCCTCGTAAGCTCCCAGGTGGTGACGAACGACGCCGATGAACCACAGGAAGAAGATGCCGGCGAAGGGCACCAGCGTCAGGGCCAGCGACAGCCGGCCGCGCGTCTCTTCGCTCAATGCCTCGCCGGCGCCCAGCGCATCGGCCGCCAGGCGAACGAGCGTCAGGCCAAGCCCAAACAGCACAGCAAAGGCGATGCCGGCCACGGCGGCGGCGTTGGGCGTCTTGGCCGGTTGGGCGGCTTTCACAGATGATGTCATGATGGCAAATACCTCCCTGGCTGGCCTAGAGCCGGCCGAGCGCCTGAGTGATGACCTGCAACAGTTCCTCGGCCGACGCGGCGCTGGTCTGGCCACACGACCAGACCGTGATCCGGTCGCCTTCTGGATCCACGCCGATGAGCGTCAGGTTGGGGCGCTTGCGCAGCAGCGCAAAGACGGGATCGGGCTGGGTGCGCCCGGCGTCGAACAAAATGACGTCCGGCGCGAGCGCGCCCAGTTTCCTGGCTCCCGGCAGAGGGGGAACGAGCGCGATGACTTCTAGTTCGGGGTAGGAGGCGAGGCTGGCCCCCAACGCGCCGAGGATGACCGTACCGCCGAACAGAATCACCCGCCGCTTCACAGTGTTATTCTCCCGACTACCAGAGTAGCAGGGCAACAGGGCCGGCCACAATGGGCCGCGGGACAGAAAAGGGACAGTCCTCCGGGCGAGAGGACTGTCCCAAAGGACAGTTAGACGCAGCGTTTTGCTTGGTTGAGGCTATGAGTCCAATCCTAGCCGGCCGGCATAGGCCAACACCTGGGCGCGGTGTTCCAGGTGTAGCTGAGCCATGATCTCGGACATGTGGTACTTGATCGTCCGCGGGCTGAGGTTCAGGCGCGCGCCAACCTCCTTGTAGGTCAACCCTTCGGCCACCAGAGCCAATACCTCGCGCTGACGGGGGGTCAGCTTGGCCTCCCCGGCCGGCGCGGGCTGCTGCCCGGCCAGGCGCGCGTACTCGCCCAGCACTTTGGCGGCCAGACCGGGCGAGAAGGGCGGCACGCCCTCTTGCGCCCCGTGCAAGCACTCGATCAGCTCATCGGCGTTCATGCTCTTGAGCAGATAGCCGCACGCGCCGCTCTTGACGGCCTCGAACAGGTCGGCGTCCTCGGTCGACGTTGTCAGGATGACAATCCTGGCCGCGGGCCACTCGGCCCGGATGCGGCGTGTGGCCTCCAGTCCATCGCAGCGGGGCATGCGAATGTCCATCAGGATGACGTCCGGCCGCGTCGCGCGCGCCAATTCGATCGCTTCCAGCCCATCGTGGGCCAGTCCGACGACCGGCACGCCATGCGCCGCCAGCAGGTTTTGCAGCCCTTCCAGCAGTAAGTGGTGATCATCAACCAGAAGAACGTTCATGTCGTTACCTCTTGCCGCGCAGGCAGGGGCACGTCTAGCACGACCCACGTGCCCGCGGCGGGGCGGCTGTCGATGGCCAGCCGGCCGCCGACCTGGGCCATGCGCTCGCGCATGAAGGCCAGGCCATAGTGTTCGAGCGCGCCAGCCAGGCCGATGTCAAACCCGCGCCCGTCGTCGGCGATAGTGATGCGGGCCAAGCCGTCCCCGCAGGCCCCGTCGTCCGCGCGGGCCCCGTCGTCCGCGCGGGCCCCGTCGTCCGCGCGGGCCACGTCGACGCAAACACGGCCGGCATGGGCATGCTTGCGAGCATTGGTCAGCGCCTCAGCGATGACGCGCAGCAGCTGGGCGGTGAGTTCCGGCGCAAAGTCGTCCTCGCTCAGGTCTTCGGCCACGCGCAGTTCCGTGGCGATGCCGTAGTTGGCCCGGTAGGTGGTCAGGTATTGGCCCAGCGTCGCCAGCAGCCGCGGCGCGGCCCCGCCGCTGGCGGTGAGGCCCAGGATCGATTCGCGCACGTCGGTATGGGCAGCCGAGGCCACCTTGGCCAGGCGCGCCAACTGGGCCTCGGCCGTGGCCAGATTGCCGTCATGAACGTGCTTCTGAATGGCCTGGGCCTGGATGCTGGTGTAACTGAGCATCTGCGCGGCGCTATCGTGCAGCTCCCGCGCCAACCGCTCACGCTCTTGCAGCGTGGCCAGGACGCGCTGCTGCGCCAGAAGCTGGGCCTGCGCCCGGTTCTGCACAGTGACGTCATGGAGCAGCAGCAAGTGGCCCACGTCCAGCCCGCGCCAGTCACGCAGGGGCGAGGTCCGCAACTGGATATCGCGCTCGCGCAGGGACAGGGCGTAGAAACCACTACTGCCGGCGGCAATTGCGCTGTGGACGGTCGCGGCCGCGCCGGCGGGCAAAAGCGCGCTGATTGGACGCCCGCGAATCTCTTCCCCAGGAAGCCCTAGCATGTTCGCCGCGGCCGGGTTGTGGCCGACGACGCGACCGGCGCGGTCGAGCACCAGCACGCCGGCGTCCAGTTGGTCGATGGCCGACTGACGGGCCATGACCATCGGGTCGAAGATGCGAAACGCGAAGAGCGCCACGGCATAGATGGCGTAGGGCACGATCATGATCGGCGCATTGAAGGGCAGGTTCAAGTGATCCGCGCGCAGCACCTGTTGCGCGTAGAAGACTCGACTCATGACCTGACCGGCCATCAAGAGCGCGGCCAGCCCGCGTTGCTGGGGCGAGCGGACGAATAGCCAGGCGAGCACGCCGATGTTCAGGAGGCCCAGGAGATAGGCATAGATGAAAAAGACCCAGCCGCCGGGAGCCAGTTGGGCAAGAACCTCATCGGTCACCACATAGTCGCGGATCAGCAGGGTGTGAAACCGGCTCGCCAGCAGCAGCATAAACAGCAGCGGCATGATCGCCAGCAGGGCGAGCGTGCGGCGCGTCAGCCAGCGGCCGGGCCAGGCGTATTCGACGATGAAACAGGTGATAGCGGTAAGGGCCAGCAGCGACCAGGCCAGCCCAAAGCGCAGCCAGAGGGACTTGGCCAGGGGATCGGTCGCGGCATACTGCAGGGCGTAGCTGGCAGCCCACAGGGCGCTGAACACGCCACTGGCGGCAAAGAGCAGCGCCCCCGGTACACTGCGGCGACGCCAGCTATAGACCGCCAGCGCCAGCAGGAAGAGCGCCGTCAGAATGGGCGGCCAGATGGCGGTGGTGTAGACGTACGGCCCCGACATCCTCGCTCCTGGGGCGGCCGGCCCGCGCATTGTCGCTACGCCAGATGCCGCGCCCCAAAGCTATCCGGCAACAGCGCCGCCAATGAAGTCTCCCGAACCTCCCCGCGGCCATCGATGATCCACACCGGGATGTCGCTCTCGTGATCGACGAACTCGCTCAGCACCTGCCGGCACGCGCCGCAGGGCGTCACGCCGTTCTCGGTGCAGACGGCCACAGCGGCAATCCGCAGCGCGCCATCGTTGACCATCGCTCCCACAGCGTTGCGCTCGGCGCAGACGGTCAGGCCATAGGAGGCATTCTCGATGTTGACGCCGGTGTAGACGCGACCGTCGCCGGTCAAGAGCGCCGCGCCAACCTGGAAGCGCGAGTAAGGCGTGTAGGCCCGGCCGCGAATGGCGCAGGCAGCGGCGATGAGCTGGTCGCGCTGGTCGGAGGAAATGGGGGTGGGTTGAGTGGGTTGGATCATGTTGCACCTGTGTCTGGCGCGGGTGGGCGGGTTGCCAACCCGCCCTACATGGGTGGCCGCACGGTTGCGCCGTCGGGGACGCGCCGGCCGTCGAGCAAGACCTGCTCCACATGGCAGCCGCGGCCGACTTGCGCGTCGCGCACGATGGCGTTAGGGCCAATTGTACACCCTTCACCGATGGTCGTCGTCCCCTGCAAAAAGGTGTTGGGCCAGATGATCGTGTCCTGGCCGATGGCAACGTCCGGGCCGATGTAGGTCGCGTCCGGCTCGACCAGCGTCACGCCGTGGGCCAGCCAGTGGGCATTGACGCGGCGGCGGAAGGCGCGTTCGACAGCGACCATCTCCGCCCGCGTGCCCGCGCCCAGCCCCTCATCGGGGTCGCCGGCCATGACCGCCACCACCGGCCGCCCCGCCTCGACGGCCAGGGCAACCATATCGGTCAGATAATACTCCGGCCCCTGCCGCGCCTGGCGCACGGGTAGCCGGTCGATGTTGTCCCACAGCCAGTCGCCGTCGAAGCAATAGACACCGGCGTTTAGCTCGCCGATGGCCAGCAGCGCGTCCGCGTCCGGCCGCCGCCGCGCCTCGGCCACCTCGACGATCTCCACCACGCCGCCGGCGGCATCACGGACGACGCGGCCGAAGGTGCTGTCCGGCGGGCCGGGCACGCTCAGCAGGGCCACGGCCGCGCCCGCCGCGCGTTGTGTCTCGGCCAGCCGCCGCAGCGTCTCGGCGCGCAAGAGGGGCATATCGCCATAGGCGACGATGACCTGATCGGCGCGTCCGCGCAGGGCGCCGGCGGCCATCCGCGTGGCGTGGCCGGTGCCCAGCGCTTCCGGCTGGACGACGTATTCGGCGCGGTCGCCTAGCAACGCCGGCACGCCCGCCTCTTCCGGCCCGACAACCAGCACCGGCCGCCGGCCGGCCACGGCTTCGGCGGCCAGGAAGGCGTGGAGCACCATCGGCCGCCCGCCGATCTCGTGGAGGATCTTCTGCTTGCGAGAGTTCATGCGGGTTCCCTGGCCCGCGGCGAGGAGGACGACGGCGATCATGGCTTTGCCCGGTGGGTGCGGCGGTCGGGCCAGCTAGTAGCCTCGTTCTTCCCGCCACTCGCGGATGGCTTCAGCGTGGATGGGATAGTGGCTGTAGGTATCCAGGCGGATGCGCCGCCGGTAGCGCGTCTCTGTGGTCAGCAGCTCTTCTGGCGCGCCCTCGATCATGGCGATGAGTTGACGATGCACGTCCTCGAAGCGCGCCCGCACTTCGTCCAGCGACAGGGCGCGGTTTTCCCCAACCCGCAGGGCATTGAAGGCGTCGATGCCGCCATAGAGGTCGGCATAACGCGGCGGCCGCTGCCCTTCCTGGATGTGGGGCAAGTGCGCCAGCGCCTCCTGCTCCCATGTCGTCACATGCCCCAGGATATCCTTAACCGACCAGTCGCCATTGACGCCCGGCTCAGTCATTCGCGCTTCGCTCAGACCGGCGAACGAGTCGCCCAGCACCCCCCACGCCTTGTCCAGCTTCTGCAAGAGCTGTTGTCTGTTCATCACGACCCTTACGGCAAATGACCCTCGTCACGGACGGAGATGGCGGCGGCCTCGAAGGCATTCCAGGCGTAGGTTGCCAGCCGGCTGCCGACGCTGAAACGGCGGACGCCAACCGCAGCCAACTCGCCAACCTTCACGCCCGGATGGTGCAGCAGGGCGTTGACTGGCTTGGGCGCGACAGCGGCCACAATCGCGGCGATCTCGTCCACGTCGACGACCCAGGGGGCATAGAGGACGTCGGCTCCCGCGGCCGCGTAAGCGGTTAGTCGTTCGAGTACGCCGTCGAACGACTGGCCGACCCGGTACCCCTCGGCGCGGCCGACGAGCAACACGTCCTGCCCCGCAGCGTCGATGGCCGCCCGCGCGGCCCGAATGCGATCGACGGCCAGCGGCAGCGGATAAAGCTCCGCGCCGTTCAAGTCCTCGATTGACAAACCGGCCACGCCCGTGTCGATAGCCAGCGTGACGTTGGCGGCAACCCCCTCCGGGCTATCGGCAAAGCCACCCTCAAAGTCGGCATTGATCGGCAAGTCGGTGGCGGCGCACAACATGCGCAGGTGGTCCAGCACTTCGGCCAGCGTCTGTTCGCCATCCTGTTTCCCCAACGCCCAGGCGGCGCCGGCGCTGGTAGAAGCCAGAGCCTTGAAGCCCAGCTTTTCCAACCGGCGCACACCACCGATGTCCCACGGGTTGGGGACGATGAAGTGGCCCGACTCGTGCAGTTGCCGGAAGATCGCTCGTTTGGCGGCGACACGTGTCGCCTCGTCATCGCTTCTCATGATCACACCTCCTCAATCGGTAAACGGGTGTTTGCTGCCGCGCGGCGACAAACAGTGTCTGGCGCGTCAGATAGCAAAAGAGGCCACGAGCGTGCGTAGCCTCTCGATGGTGGAGTGTGCGTTCAGACTGGAAAGGAGGCTGGGGCGGTAGGATTCGAACCTACGGATGTCGGATTCAAAGCCCGATGCCTTAACCACTTGGCGACGCCCCAGAGCAACCAAATCGTACCATAGGCGCGCCGCCGCCGCAAGACAAACAGTGGCCCGCCAACGAGTTGCGGTTTTCCCTTGACAACTACACAAAGTGCGCTAACATTGGTCATACAATCATACAATCATACTGATTGCTAGAGAATCAACTGCCCATGCTCCGTCGCGCTCCCTCACTCACCGACCAGGTCAAGACCCACGTCAAGGACATGATTGTCAATGGCGAGTTCCCCGGCGGCCGCATCCCCCCGGAAACGGAGCTGGCCGAGGCGCTGGGCGTCAGCCGGACCACGGTGCGCGATGCTCTGAGCCGGCTGGAAATGGAAGGGACGATCAGCCGCAAGCAGGGCGCGGGCACATTTGTCAACAATCCTGTGCTGCAAATCCGTTCGCGGCTGGAAGAAATCTGGTCCTATGAGGCCATGCTCCGGGCGCACGGCTTGACGCCCTCGGCGCGTGTCATCGATGCCATCGAGACGCCCGTGTCCGCCCTACCCTATACCGACGCGGCTTTCGACCTGGAGCTAAACCCGGCCGACGACGTCCTCTACATCCGCAAGCTGTTTCTGGAGAACGACGCGCCGGTCATCATGGCCGCCAACGTCGTGCCGCTGTCACTGTTGCCGGATGGTTACACGGCCGATGACCTGGCGCGCCCCATTTACGACTTTCTGGACAACGTGGCCCAGCAGCCGCTGAGCTACTACGTCACTGACATTGTTCCCGTAACGGCCGGGGGCGAGATCGTCACCCTGCTGGGCGTCGCGCCGGGCACACCGCTGGTGTCGTTCGATGAGACCGGCTACAACGAGGCCAACCAGCCCATCGTCAAGGCCTACTCCTATTTTCGTGATGACCTGTTGCGGCTGCGTCTGTTGCGCCGCAGAGTTTAGAACTGAGCATTCACCAATCCATTCAAGGAGATCACAACATGCGTAGTTTTGCTGGACGAGACATTTTGTCTCTTAAGGATTTCGAACGGCAGGAGTTCTTCCGCGTCTTCGAAGTCGCCTCGAAGCTGGAGCCTATCGCCCGTGACCGGCAGATGAGCGACCTGCTCCATGGCAAAATCCTGGTTACGGCCTTCTACCAACCCTCCACGCGCACCCGCCTGGCCCACGAAGCGGCCATGCTGCGTCTGGGCGGCAAGGTCACTGGCTTTTCCGACGCCAAGATGACCCGCGCTGGCGACTTCTATCAGGAGTCGATCAAGGACACGGTCAAGATGCTGGAGTTCTATGGCGATGTCATCGTCATGCGCCACTTCCAGCAGGGCGCGCCGCAAGAGGCCGCCAAATGGGCCAGTGTGCCGATCATCAACGGCGGCGACGGCTGGGGCGAGCACCCGACCCAGATTCTGACCGACCTCTACACCGTCCTGCGCGAGAAGGGCCGCATCGATGGCCTGAAGTGGCTGGCCGTCGGCGACATGCGCATGCGCACCATGCACTCGTTGGCCTATGGCCTGTCGCAGTTCGACTGCCCCATCACCTTCGTCTCCCCGCCCGACATGTCGCTGACCGACGAGATGAAGGCCGACCTGAATAATTACGGCCTCAACTACCGCGAAGCGGAACACGTTGAGCAGGCCATCGCCGAGGCCGACGTCATCCTCGTCGAGCCGGTCGTCCAGCCCGACTACACCAAGAGCCGCGACGAGCGCACCGGTGATGTGGGCGGCACGCCGTCGAACTACAAGATCACCCGCGAACTGCTATCGACCAAGGCCAAGTCCGACGCCATCCTGCTGCACTCGCTGCCGCGCATGGACGAAATTCCTCCCGATGTCGATATCACCCGCTGGTCGCGCTATTGGCAAGAGGCCTTCAACGGCGTCGTCATGCGCATGGCTCTGTTGGCCCTCATCATGGGCAAGATGGAATAAGACATTCCAGGGGCCAGGTTCCAGGAGAAAGCGATCTTCCCTGAAACCTGGCCCCTTAGCTGACTTCGGAGAAACTACGATGCAGACTGATCTACGCAACCGCGATCTCATCGGCGACCTCGACTTCTCGAAAGAGGAAGTTGAAACCGTTCTCGACGTGGCCTTCGACCTGAAGCGCAAGCGCGCCCTGGGCGAATCGCACGCCTATCTACGCGACAAGGTGCTGGCGATGCTGTTCTTCTTCAGCAGCACCCGCACCCGTGGCTCCTTCGAGGCGGGCATGGCCCAACTGGGCGGCCACGCCGCGTTCATCGAGAGCAAGACCACCCAGATCGCCCACGGTGACACCGAGACCGAGATGGGCGAGATCTTCGGCCGCTACTTCGACGGCATCGCCATCCGCCACGTCACCTGGGGCACGGGCAACCGCTACCTCAACCTGGTGGCCCAGGCGTCGCGCGTGCCGGTGCTCAACATGCAGTGCGACATCTACCACCCCTTCCAGTGCCTGGCCGACCTGATGACCATCATGGAGAAGAAGGGGCGCGACCTGCGCCGGCGCAAGGTCGTTGTATCGTGGGCCTATGCCTCGTCGTACCTGAAGCCCATCTCCGTGCCGCAATCGCTGGTCCTACAACTGCCGCGCTTCGGCATGGATGTCGTCCTGGCCCACCCGCCGGAGTTCAAGCTCATGCCGGAGATCATGGAGCAGGCCCAAGAGCAGGCTCGCAAGTACAAGACCGGCTTCGAGGTTATCAGCGACGCCAACGGCATGACCGAGGCCGTCAAGGATGCCGACGTCGTTTATGCCAAGTCGTGGGGGCCGCTGCTGGTCACCGATGACCAGACCGAGGGCAAGACCATCCAGGACAAGTACAAGCACTGGATCACCAACGCCGACCTCATGTCGTTGGCCAAGGAAGACGCTATCTACATGCACCCGCTGCCGGCCGACCGCGATGTCGAGGTCACCAGCGAGGTCATGGACGGCCCCAACTCGGTCGTCTTCGACCAGGCCGAGAACCGGCTGCACGCGCAGAAGGCCGTCATGGCCCTGACAATGCGTTCCTGAGAAACCGAACCACAGATGGCCCCGCTCCGGCTGTGTCATCTGTGGTTCCTTTTTTATTTCCCCCAAGAGAGAACCCTATGACCCAAAAACTCGCCGTCATCGCCATCGGTGGCAATTCGCTGATTAAAGACAAGAAGCACCAGTCGGTGGAAGACCAGTACGACGCGGCCTATGAAACGGCCGGTCACATTGCCAAGATGATCCAGGCTGGCTGGAACGTGGCCGTGGCCCACGGCAACGGCCCGCAGGTCGGCTTTATCCTCCGCCGCAGCGAACTGTCGGCGCACGAATTGCACGAGGTACCTCTCGACGTGTGCGGCGCGGACACGCAAGGGGCCATCGGCTACGCCCTCCAGCAGAGCCTTCAGAATCACTTCCTCGACATGGGCATCGACAAGCCGGTGGCGACGATCGTCACCCAGACCGAAGTGGACGCCAACGACCCCGCCTTCCAGAACCCGACCAAGCCGATCGGCTCGTTCATGGCTGAAGAAGACGCCCAACGGCGCATTGAGGTCGATGGTTGGGACTGCACCGAGGACGCCGGCCGCGGCTGGCGGCGCGTGGTCGCCTCGCCGCTGCCCGTGCGCATCGTCGAGGAGCCGTCGGTCCGGGCGCTCATCGACGCCGGGCACATCGTCATCACCGTCGGCGGCGGCGGCATCCCCGTCGTGGCTGACGAGAGCGGTCATCTGCGCGGCATCGCCGCGGTCATCGATAAGGACTTCGCCTCGTCGCTGCTGGCCACGCGGCTGGGCGCGGATACGTTCATCATCAGCACGGCCGTCGAGAAGGTAGCCCTCAACTTCGGCAAGCCGGAGCAGCGCTGGCTCGACCGTGTGACGCTGGCCGAGGCCAAGCAGTACCTGGCCGAAGGCACCCACTTTGCCAAAGGCAGCATGGCCCCCAAGATTCAGGCCATCATCAACTTCCTGGAAGCGGGCGGCCACCACGCCATCGTCACCGACCCGGCGAACATCGCCCGCGCGCTGGCCGGGGAAACCGGCACGCACTTCGTGGCCTAGCTCGCGCGATTGCCGGCTTGACAACTAGGCCTGCTGCCTTGTAGAGTGTGACACATCAATAGGCCCGCCCGTGATCATCGACAATTTCATCTGGCTGCCGGCGCTCTTAGAGAAGCCTGAGGTCAAGCACCGCGTTGCGTCAGAGGAAGTTGAAGAAGTGTTCCTGCGCGGGCCTCGTGTGAAGTTCGTTGAGTCGGGTTTGTGTCCGGGTGAAGATGTTTATGCTGCTGCCGGGTAGACCTTGGGCAGCCGCTATTTGATCGTGTTCTTCATCTGGAAAGACACGCACACGGCCCGAATCGTCAGCGCTCGCGAGATGGATCGTTAGGAACGAAGGCGCTATGAACGAAAGTAACGAACAAGACAACGAAACCCGTGTCTCCAAAGCGCGTAGCCTGGACGAAATCGCTGAGTATTGGGACAGCCATGGCCTGGCCGATTCCTGGGACAACCTCCCAGATGTCGAGCTTGAGGTTCGTGCCCTGCCGCGGCGACGCATTGTCATCGCTCCTGAGTTGTATGAAAAGCTGGCGTCGCGCGCTCGCATAGAAGGTCTTAGCCCGGAGACTCTGGCCAATCTTTGGCTGGCCGAGCGTTTACTCAACGTGGGCTAGAACAGACGTCACAACCAAAACTTCTCTGACCCCACCTACCATCCACCATCATCTATGACCATGGACCACGTATTACACCTCCGAAGCCTCCTCAGTGGCCGCACCTTCCGGCCGGATGAGATCGACTATGTTGACCCGGAGTTCGGGCCGGAAGGCATCGTCGATGTCGTCTACGACTACGACCTTATTGGCCGCCGCATCAGCCGCGAGAGCCTGCGCCAAGACAGAGACATGTCCATCTGGCGCTACCGGCCGCTGTTGCCCATCGAGCCGGATTCGCCGCTGCCGCCGCTGCAGATTGGCTGGACGCCGCTCTACGAGACGCCGCGCCTGGCCGCGTCGTTGGGCCTGCGCCACCTCTGGGTTAAGGACGACGGCCGCAACCCGACCGCCTCATTCAAGGACCGCGCCAGCGCCATCGCCGTCGTCAAGGCGCAAGAGCGCGGGGCCAAGATCGTGACCACGGCCAGTACCGGCAACGCCGCCGCCGCGCTCAGCGGCATCTGCGCCAGCGTTGGTCAGGCCAATGTCATCTTCGTGCCCGAAAAAGCGCCGGCGGCCAAGGTCGCCCAGCTGCTGGCCTTCGGGGCGACGGTCATGCTCGTCCGCGGCAGCTACGACGACGCCTTCGAGCTGTGCCTGCAGGCGGCCGACGCCTACGGCTGGTACAACCGCAACACCGGCTTCAACCCCTACATGAGCGAGGGCAAGAAAACGGCCACGCTGGAAATCTGCGAGCAACTGGGCTGGGACGCGCCCGACGCTATCTTCGTCAGCGTCGGCGATGGCTGCATCATCGGCGGGCTTCACAAGGGGCTGAAAGACCTGATAGCCCTCGGCTGGATCGAGCGGATGCCGCGCCTCATCGGCGTGCAGGCCGCTGGCAGCAACTACCTGGCCGAGGCGTGGGAGCGCGGCGAAGACGTATTCACCAAGCCGCCCATCGACGCCCAAACGGTGGCCGACAGCATCAGCGCCGGTCTGCCGCGCGACCGGTTGAAGGCCATGGCCGCCGTCGTCGAGACGAACGGGGCCTACGTCACCGTGACCGATGACGAAATCCTGGGCGCGATCCCCTTGCTGGCCCGCGGCAGCGGCGTCTTCGCCGAGCCGGCCGGCGCGGCCGCCTACGCCGGGCTGATCAAAGCTGTGGAGCAAGGGCTGGTGTCGGCCGATGAGCGTATCGTCGTGCTCAACACCGGTAGCGGCCTGAAGGACGTGGCCGGCGTGATGAAGGGCGTCGAGCTGGTCAAGACGCAGCCCTATCGCGTCGACCCCGATATGGAAGACCTGCGCCGCGTGATGGCGACCATCTGACGGGTAGGGCTTTGGGTAGGGGCGGGTCTGAGGCCCGCCCCTACAGGACTTGCCCCTACTCGTGCGGCTGGACAGCCCCGACCGCCAGCGTGAAAACGATCAGCACCGCCGCCGCCAGGCGCGAATCGTAGAAGCTCAGCGTATTGAACGGCGCGCCCAACGCCAGCACCCAGACCACGAAGGCGAACGTCGAGACAAAGACCTGCGTCCAGGCCGGCTGCGCGCCCGGCAGGTGCGTCTGCCGGTAGGTCCAGAAGAAGGTAATCACCGTCAGCAACGCCCAGAGGATCCACAGGATGTTGGTCGTCGTCACGCCGGCAACCAGCCCGGGCGTGGCTCCGAAGAGGCCGAGGATGGCCGTCCAGCCAGCAACCACATCGCCGGGGATACTCTTGATGACGCGGTCGAAGTAGCTATCGATGCGCAAGACCGGCGACTGGGCCGGGTCGGTGCCTTTCGTTTGTTCCAGGGTGTAGGGGGTGATGATGCGACGTCCCATGACTTGGTTGTCTCCTGCGCGATGGCGTGGGGCGGCCGGCGGCCGCCCCACGCCGTTTGATTTGGATCACTGATTCTGCCGACTGGATACTGCTCGCGGCCAAGTGACCACCTGCGCCTCACTTCGTGGGCAAGTAGCGCTCGATCTTCGGCAGGATCGCCCGGATGGGAATACCCTCATTGAATCTATAGAGGCCCTTCAACACCTTCTGCAGGTTGTTGCTGGCCTTCTGTGGTGGGTGAGCGCCGCCACTATGGTGCAGGGCGACCACCTCCCAATAGCGATTGAGCACCGGCGAGCCGGATGAACCGGGCTGCGTGTCGGCCAGGTAGTGCACCCGGTCGGCGGTCATGTCGGCCAGAACATAGTTCTGCGTCAACACCACCTTCTGCGGGCTACCGTTGGGGTGCTGGATGATGTTGATCCGCTCATGCTCGACGAGCATGCGCGGGGCCAGCAGCAGGTAGCCGCGATGCCGGCCGCGCCGCAACAGCTCCAGATAGCCCAGACCCTCGTCGCCCGGCTGCAGCTTGCGCTCGGCCAGTGGCTCGCCCTTCAACTTGACCAGGGCGAAGTCGAGTTCCGTGTCCGGACTGCCAACATAGAAGTCGGGCTGGAACTCATAGACGCGCCCCTGGGTCGCGATGCCGTCGGCGTTGGCGTGATAGTCGAAGCGCACCACGGCCGAGCTGAGCACGTCCTTGTCCTTGAAGACGTGGTAGTTGGTCAGCATCAGATCGGGGCCGACCAGGAAACCCGTGCCCAGGGCACGGCCGCTCGGCCGTTCGATGCGACCAACCGCCTGGGCACTATAGATCGCCCCGGCCAGCATGTCGATGTCGATGAAGTTGTCCTCAGAGTTGACAATCTGCTCCAGTTCGGCCTGGTCACCAACAGCGAAGTCGAACGCCGGCTCGTCGGCCGGGGCGGGTGCGTCGCTCGGCGGGGCCAGCGCCGGGTCGACCGGCCGCACGGGTGTGATATCCAGATGGTATTCAGTCTTCAGCCGCCCCAGGTAGGCCGTGTCAGCCATTAGCTGGTACTTGACCATCATCTCGGCCAGAAAACTGGCGTCGGCGTTGTTGGTGTCGGCCATCTGGCGCACGTAATCGACCAGCGCGCCCAGAGCGTGGTACTGGGGCTGGCTGGGCACAGGCGGCAGCATCCCGAACGGCTCCAGCCGGGTCACCAGTTCCTGGGCCAGCGTCCGCGGCGCTTCGGCGGCCAGGTTGACAGTCGGCACGAAGCGGCCCAGCCCAGCCGTGTCCAGAAAGGCGGCCCGCGCGGACGGCCCCATCTTCAGGTCATACACGTTCGCCAACACCCTGGCCAAGTGCTGGCGGTCGGTCAGTGTCAAGAATCCTTCAGCCATCGCGTGCTCTCCTTATCCAGCCCTGCTCAAGCACTCTGAGTCAAACGATACTGGGCGACGATCGCAACAATGGTTGTCCGTGCCGCCTCCGGCAAAGTGTCATCGTCAAGTAGATATTTCAACAGGCGGCCGAGCGCTGAGTCGCCCGGTGCGATCTGGCCGCGGTTGTTGAGCCGCAACAGGACAGCGTTGGCCACTTGCCGCGACGAACCGGAAAGATCGACATCGAGGTAGGGCAGCACGCCAGCGATGTCCAGCATGTCGCGCCGCGCGCCGGGCGTGTTGAATTCGGAATGGTGGGCCAGGATGGGCGAAAGGCGCTGCAAGTCCTCGGTGCTGACGGTGGCCGGCGCGGGGGCGCTCTCGGCCACCGGCGATGGACCATAGCCGTAGCGGCCCAAAATCTCCAGCCAGGGAATGTCCGGCAACAAATTCGGCCCCACGTCCGCCAGCTTGCTCACCAGGTCGCGCCGCCCGATGTAGGCCGCCAGCTCGCGCGACTTTTCGTTCCGGCTGGTGCCCGGCAGGTCCTCGATGTTCAGGCCCAAATCCTGACACAGATCGGCCAATTCGCTCAGGTTCAGCCGGTTGCGGAAAGTGTTGCGCAACTCGACCAGTAGCTCGTTGGGTACAGTGGACATACGACACTCCTCTGGCGACCGGGGTATTCTATCCGACATGGCACATCCGACATAGCCACGCCGAGGCAATACGTCCGACGTGGCAAATGATAACATAAAGTTGGCCGCCTCTTCAATCAAAGCGCCCCTCTCGGCCACCTTTTTACAAAGTGGCTACACAGATAAGAAGGTGGCGCGCGCTTGTGATTTTTGGCACGAATACTGCTAAACTGGCCCGCTATGGACAACGCCAACGGCCGCCCCGCGCCCATCGTCTGTGTGCGCGATGTCACCAAGCGCTTCCCCGCCGGCGAGAGCGAGGTCACGGTGCTCAAGGGCGTCTCTCTCAACATCTATCCCGGCGAGTTTGTGGCCATCGTCGGCCCATCGGGCAACGGCAAATCGACGCTGCTGAACATGATCACCGGCATCGACCACCCCAGCGAGGGCCAGGTCATCGTCACCGGCGAGTCGGTGCACACGATGAGCGAGAACGAGTTGGCCATCTGGCGCGGCGAGCATCTGGGCATCATCTTCCAGTTCTTCCAGCTGCTGCCGGCGCTCAGCCTGCTGAAGAACGTGATGTTGCCGATGGATTTGGTGAAGAAGCTGCCGCGACGCGACCGGGTCGAGCGAGCCACGGCCCTGCTCGACCTCGTCGGCCTGGCCGACCAGGCCCACAAGCTGCCCAGCCAGGTATCGGGCGGCCAGCAGCAGCGCGCCGCCATCGCCCGCGCCCTGGCCAACGACCCGCCACTGCTGGTGGCCGACGAGCCAACGGGCAACCTGGACTCGACCACGGCCGAGAATGTCTTCCAGCTCTTTCTGAAGCTGGTTGCCGACGGCAAGACGCTGGTCATGGTCACCCATAGCCGGACTCTGGCCGCCCGCGGCTCGCGTGTGGTGGAGATTCGCGACGGCGTCATTGCCAGCGACAGCAGCGCCGCCACCCGTCCGCAGAAGTCTTCTGCGACCCCTGAGGTCTCCCTGACCTACTGATCACTCTCTTCACCCATGGGCGTCCTCATTGACAAGGTCTGGTTCGATCTCTGGCACCGCAAGGCGCGGACGCTGCTGGCCGTGCTCAGCATCGCCGCGGGCGTCTTCGCCGTGGGGGCCATGTTCGGCCTGACCGACCAGATGCTATCGGGCATGGACGCCGCCCACCGCGCCGTCAATCCATCGCACCTCAACATCATCCTGCGCCGGCCCATCGACCGGGCCACGGCCGAGGCCTTGACCCACCTGCCCGGCATCGTCGACGTCGAGCCGATGAATCTCACGACCGTGCGCTACAAGACCTCGGCCGAGCAGACCGAATGGCAGGCGGCCACGGCCGTCGCTCGCGACGACTTCGAGCACCAGACCTTTGACTATCTCAGCCTGACGGCCGGCGAGTGGCCGGCCAGCAAGCACATCGCCGTCGAGCGCATCACCAGCAGCTACTACGGCATCGCCCTGGGCGACGAGATCATCTTCGAGACGGACGGCGTCGATCGCGCCTACCCCGTCACCGGCCTCATCCGCCACCCGTTCGTCCCGCCGCCCCAGTTCGGCGGCAACGCCTACTTCTTCGTCGATAGCGAGATGATGGCCCGCTTCGGCCTGCCGGAGGGGCAGTTTGTCCAGTTGCTCGTCCAGGTGGAGCCGTATAGCAAAGACTACGCCCGCGACCGGGCCGCGGCCATCAAGAGCCAACTGGCGCGGCAGGATGTCGGCGTCAGCCTGATCATCTATCAGGAACCGGACAAGCATTGGGGTCACGACACCGTTCTGGGCATCACTCTTGTGCTGCAAATTCTGGCCGTCGTCGCCCTACTGACCAGCGTCGTCATTGTCATCAACACGACCACATCGATCATCACCCAGCAGACCGACCAGATCGGCGTCATCAAGGCTCTCGGTGGCACGACGCGCGTTGTGGCCCGCGTCTATCTGCTCGGCGTGCTCATCTTCGGCCTGCTGGCTCTGGTCATTGCCCTGCCGGCGGGCATGGCCATGGCCTTCCTGTCGACCAAGCAACTGCTGTTGCTGTTCAACATCGACTATGTCGGTTTTCGCTTCTCGACGCGGGCTGTCATCTGGCAAATCCTCTCGGCCATCCTGGCCCCGCTGCTGGCGGCGCTGTGGCCGGTCATGCGCGGCGCGGCCATCTCCGTCCGCGAGGCGCTGGCCACCTACGGCCTCGGCGGCGACTTCGGCTCCACCCGCTTCGACCGCGGCATTGAGCGCCTGGCCGAGCGCCTGCTGCCCTCACCCTACACCATCGCCCTGGGCAACATGTTTCGCCGCAAGGGGCGCTTGCTGCTGACCCAACTCGTCCTGGTGCTGGCGGGCACGATGTTTCTGATGGTTCTGACCCTGTCGGCGTCGATGACCCACACGCTGGACACAGAGTTGAACCGCCGCGACTATGACCTGCGGCTGTTTTTCTTCCAGCCGCACCGCTCCGACCGGCTCATCGACCTGATCAGCCGCTACCCCGGCGTGCTGGCCGCGGAACCGTGGTATTCCGTCAGCGGCACGGTCATGCGCGAAGGGGAGGAAGTGCAGGACACCGGCGGGCTGGGGGCGGAGCTATTCGGCATCCCCCCGGGCAGCACCTTCTACCAGCCGCTCATCGTCAGCGGCCGCTGGCTGTCCCCGGATGACACCGGCCACGTCGCCGTCGTCAGCCGCGAGACGGCCGAGTTCAACGACCTGGCCGTCGGCGATATCATCACCGTTGACCTGGGCGACCTGGGCCAGGCCGACTTTGAGGTCGTCGGCACGTATCAGGCCATCTCGCCCGATGTGTTCAGCACCGACTCGATCTATGCCCCCGCCTCGGCCGTCGTCGATGTGACCCGCCGCGCCAATCGCGCCAATCAGGTCGTCATCCGCGCCGCCGATAACAGCCCGGCGGCCATCGAGGCCCTCAAAAGCGACCTGGACCAGTACCTCAAAGCCTACAACGTCGAAGTCAATCCCTTCTTCAGCCGCACCAACATCGAGGACCGCATCTATGCCTTCAACACCTTTAGCATCGTCAACCAGATGCTCTTCAGCGTGGCCATCGTCATGGGCGTCGTCGGCGGCATTGGCCTGATGGGGTCGCTATCGATCAGCGTCGTCGAGCGCACGCGCGAAATCGGCGTGCTGCGCTCCATCGGCGGCACGTCGGCGGTCATCATGACGATGTTCGTGCTGGAGGGGGTGTTGCAAGGGCTGATGAGCTGGCTGGTGGCTGTGCCGCTGGCCTATGTCGTCGCCCGGCTCGTCTCCGCCCTGTTGGGCCAGACGATCTTCCACACCGACCTCGACTTCGCCTTCAACACCACGGCCGTCTTCATCTGGCTGGTGGCCGTGCTGGCCATCGCCTTCCTGTCCTCGCTCATCCCCGCCCACGGGGCCGGTCGCATCAGCGTCCGCGAGAGCCTGGCCTACGCCTAACCTTGTAGGGCGGGTTGGCAACCCGCCTCTTGGCTTTTGGTGGTAGGGCGGGTTGGCAACCCGCCTCTTGGCTTTTGGTGGTGAAGCAGGTCAACCCGCCTCTTGGCTTTTGGCGGTAGGGCGGGTTGGCAACCCGCCTCTTGGCTTTTGGTGATAGGGCAGGTTGGCAACCCGCCTCTTGGCTTTTGGTGATAGGGCAGGTTGGCAACCCGCCTCTTGGCTTTTGGTGGTGGGCGGGTTGGCAACCCGCCCTACGAAAAAGCGCCCAGAAACGCGTACAGCCCCGGCCAGGAGGGGGAACCGGGGCTGCACGCATTCTTGGCGACTTCATGGATAAGTCTAGCCGAGGTATCTAAATTAGGGGTGAGACAGAGGTGAGCGGATGCTAAGCGCCGCTTTGACTCCTCTCTGAGGCTACCGGGTGATGGTTTCGAGCGGCCAAACATCGTCGCGCAGGCGCACGCCGGCGACGGCCGGCAGCCGCGCGGCGTCGGCCGGATTATATATGCCAACAGCCACAGTGTAGACGCCCGGCGGCAATGCTCTCAGGTCGAGCCACCGCGCGTCGCTCAGACCGTCGCCCGGCCGCCACAGCGCCAGCGGGGCCAGGCCGCCGCCCGGCGGGCCGTCGCTCTGGGCCACCAACGCGCCGCCGGCGTCGTAGACGTGGACGAAGACGGCCGGCAGAAAGGGCGGCGCGGCCAGCACGCGCCAGTCGAGGCGCACAGCCAGCGCCGCAGCGGTCGCCTCGGCCGAAGCCCCCGCCAACGCCAGCGCGTCGCCAAAGGTCGCCAGCGGCGCGGCGGCGGGCGCGGCCTCCGGCTGCCAGGCGGCGCTCAGGTCGGCAAAGCCGCCGCGGCCGAGGTCGAAGACGTAGACGGCGCTCTCGCCCGCCGCGGCCCGCAAGCCGTCGCCGTCGATCGCCGGCCCGAACGTCCGCCAGCCGGGCGCGTAGCCGGCGAAGGTCACGCCCGTCGCCGCCCGGTCTGGCCCGCCGTTGAAGCGCACGAAGTCGCGCGGTTGGGCGTAGGGCGGGATGAGGATGCCGCCGGTGGGCGTCCACGGGTAGGGGCTGGGGCAGCCGTCGGGGAGGGCGGCCGTGGAGCTGAAGAAGAACGGCGCATTGACGAAGACCAGTTCGCGCCCGGCGGGGGCGGCGTGGCCAAGCGCTCCCATCTGCCGGGCCATGCGGCTGGTCGCGGCGTAGAAGTCGAGCTGGCAGGCGACAAACGGCCGCGCCGGCCACAGCAGCGCCCCCGCGGCGACGCCCGTCAGCACGGCCAACGCCGCCCCGCCCACGCGCAGCCGCCGCCGCAACCACAACAGCGGCAGCGCCCAGAGCAGGCCGACGCCGACGGCCGGCAGATAGCTCAGCCGCGGGCTGCCGTAGACGTAGGCCGGGTCGAGGAACAGCAGCGACGGCAGCGCCGCCAGCACAGTCCAGCCCAGCGCAAAGACCCACAGCCGCGCCGCCCCGGCCCGCCCGGCCATCAGCCCCAGCACGGCCAGCAGCCCCACGGCGGCCATGACCAGCGCGGCCACATCCCCCGCGCCCAACCGCAGGGCGGGCAGCAGCGGGAAGACCAGCGCTTGCAAGAAGGGCACGGCGTTGGCGGCAATGTCGGCCGGGGCGTTCAGACCCTGGCCGCTATTCTTGGGGATGGCCAGCCAGAGGATGACGTAAAGCGCCGCGGCCGCCCCCACGGGCCACAGCCGCCGCAACCGGTCGCGCATAGCATCGTCCGGCCGCCGCAACCAGTCGACGCCAAGCAGCGCCGGGAGGACAAGAAGGCCGTTCTCGTGGGTCAGCAAGGCCAGAAGGGCAGTGGCCAGCGGCCAGGGGGCAGTAGACAGTAGGTCAGTGGGCGGTAGCCAGCGTCTCGTGGTCTGTGGTCGGCGGTCAGCGGTCGGCCGTCGGTCGTCGGCCGTCAGCCCTCGCAAGTACAGATGCAACGTTGCCAGCACCCAGAAGACAACCAGCGGGTGGGTCAGCGAGGCGACGTAGGCGACAGCTTCATAGCTGAAGGGCAGCGCCGCGAAGACGAGGGCCGCCAGCCAGGCGAAGGCCGGGCCGCCGCGCCCCGACGGCCGCGCCAGCGCCCTGGCCAACGCCCAGACCAGCGCCGTGTTGGCCGCGTGCAGCAGCAGGAGAAGGGCGTGGTCGGCCAAAGGGTTGTGGGGCCAGACCGCGTTGCCGAAGAGGCGTTCGAACAGGCGCAAAGCCGTGAAGACGACCGGCCGGTAGTAGCCGTAGGCGGCCGAGCCGGTGAACAAATCCAGCACCGACCGGCTTTCCATCCAGGCGAAGTGGCCGGTGGGGTCATCGTTGAAATAGGCCAATCCCAACGCGTCCCGATAGAGCCACAAGGCGACGAGCGCGACCGCGGCTGGCCCCAACGCCACTGCCAGTCGCCGCGCGTCGCGGCCCGAAGTCTCGCCCCCGCTTCCCGGCCTCCCTGCTTCCCCGCTTCGGGCCACGGCTTACTCCACCGGATGCCCGTCCGCCCAGTCCATCACCCGCAGGATGTGCTCGCGCAGCGGCCGCACGCCGTAGAGGCTGAAGATGTGGGCGCGCGGCACGATGACCGGCTCGGTGGCGTAATGGCCGGCGTGCTTATCCACCTGGAAGAAGACATCCATCTCGCCCAGCAGCGGAAAGACGCGCGCGGGGTCATAGGTGCAGCGCGGCGTGAAATCGAGCAGCGCCTCTAGCTCCGGCTTGCTGATGGGCATCTCCATGCCCACCAACTCGCCGCCATCCCACAGCACCTGGGCCAGGTTGGGCGAGGAGAGCATGGGAGCCACGGCGCGGACGCCGCCGAACGTGCCCGCGTAGAGCAGGCTGGTCACGCCGCCCCAGCTGACGCCGGACAGGACGCTGTAGGCCGCGCCGGCACTCTCGAACTGGCGCTGCACGAGTTCCATGAGCCGCAGCGACCCGGCGAAGGTCTGGTAGACGCGCCGGACGGAGCGAAACGCCTCGTGAAACGGCTGCCGCCAGTGGTTGTGGAAGGGGGCCTGGATGCAGACCGTCGTCAGCGGGAAGGGCACCGGCCGGTGGAAGATGCGCTGCCAGGCATTGTAGTAAGGCAGCTCGCTGAAACCGTGGTGGAAGATGAGTACCGGCGCGGTGGGATCGGGGCTGAGCTTGACGCGCACGTGCGTCAGCAGCGACTCCTCGCCCGACCGCAGCCAGACGGTGCGCTCGCCAGGGGCATAGACGCTATCGGGCGGGGTACGTCGCTCATCGACGGCCGTCTCCGCCAGCACCTCGTCCAGCGTCGGTGTATCACTGTCGATCTGGTGGAACGACGCCGGCATCCGCAAATGCATCGACCGCAACACCAGCCGGTCGACGCTCATACTCACACTGTTGAACATGGTCACCTCACTTCCCGACCCACTCGTCAGCCTGTCCCTAAGCCCTTACATTAACATGGAACCGCGTCCACGAAAATACCCGCCCCCACCTCTTCCGGCACACACTCATCATTGCCCTCTGCCCGTTCTTCCCCGCTCTGCTCTTGCTTTTCCCCCACACCTCTCTACACTTCCCGGATGATCAAGCCCTGGGACAAACTATCCAGCGAATACCTCGGCGACTTCCGCATCTTCCGCATCCGTCAGGACATCAGCCGTTCGCCGCGGACGGGCCTGACCCATCGCTTCTTCGTGCTGGAAGCGCCCGACTGGGTCAACATCATCCCCCTGACGCCGGCGGGGCGCGTGGTCATGATCCGGCAATACCGCCACGGCAACGAGGAGATCACCCTGGAGGTTCCCGGCGGCATGGTCGATGCCGGCGAGACCGATCCGGCGCTGTCGGCCGCCCGCGAGTTGCGCGAGGAAACGGGCTACGCCGCCGACACGGTCATCCACCTGGGCAGCGTGGCCCCCAACCCGGCCTTTCTGAACAACCGTTGCCACTCCTACCTGGCCGTGGGCGCGCGCCATGTCACCGAGGTGTCTCTCGACGGGGCCGAGGACATCGCTTTCGAGGAGATTCCCCTGGAAGCCATCCCCGGACTCATCCGCTCCGGGGCGATCACCCACTCCCTGACCATCACCGCCTTCTACTTTCTGCAAACTGCTCCCGCCTATGCGGCGCTGTTCGCGTGAGGTTCTCTGCCCATGCCCCTGACCCGCGAGAAACAGGAACGACTGAGCGAAGACATCCACCTGCTGGGCGACATCCTCGGCCGCGTCATTCGCCGGCAGGCGGGCATCGAGATCTACGAGCTGGAGGAGCGCATCCGCGCCCTGACCAAGGCGCGCCGCATCGAGGCCGATCCGGCCGTCGATCGCCGCCTGACCCAGGTCGTCGATCAGCTTGGCCCGGCCGAGGCCGAACTCGTCGCCCGCAGCTTCACAACCTACTTCGAGCTTGTCAATCTGGCCGAGGAGCAGCACCGCGTCCGCGTCTTGCGCGAGCGGGAGCGCGACGCCGATCCCCAGCCACTGCCGGAGTCGGTTGCCGGCGCGGTGGCCGCGCTGGCCCGCGCCGGCGTCGATGAGATCGAGATGCGCCGGCTGCTGGAACGGCTGAGCATCGACCTGGTCTTCACCGCCCACCCCACCCAGGCCAAGCGCCGCACCGTGTTGGCCAAGCTGCGCCGCATCGCCGCCGCGCTGACCGAACTGGACGTGCGCGACCTGCTGCCGGCCGAGCGCGCGACCCTGGTCGAGCGGCTGAGGGCCGAGGTGGCTCTGCTCTGGGTGACCGACCGCAGCCGCACCACCCGCCCCACCGTCACCGACGAGGTGCGCACCGGCCTGTTCTACTTCGACAACACGCTCTGGGATGTGTTGCCGGGCGTCTACGAGCATATGGCCGCCGCCCTGGCCCAGCACTACCCCGGCCTACAGCCGCCCGACCGCTTCCTGACCTTCGGCTCGTGGATCGGCGGCGACCGCGACGGCAACCCCAGCGTCACCAGCGACGTGACCATCGAGACGCTGCGTCTCCACCGCGGCCTGGCCCTGGAGAAGCACCGCGTCAATACGCGCCGCCTCGACCGCTCGCTGAGCATCTCCGACGACCTGGCCCCCGTGTCGGACGAACTGGCCGCCGCCGTGCGCGCCTATGGTGAGTTGAACGCCCACCTGGCCTATCTACGCGACCGCTACCCCAGCGAGACCTACCGCCTTCACGCCGCGCAACTGGGAGCTGATTTGGCCGAGGCGTCGGCCGGCGATATGGTTGGCCGCCTGCGCGGCCAGCCGGCACCCGCTCTGCGGATGCGCCGCATGGAAAACCTGTTGCAGCCGCTGGCGCTGATGGACCACTCCTTGCGCGCCGGCGGCATGGCCGACATTATCCGCGTCGGCCTCGACCGCAGCCTGACCCAGGCGCGCGTCTTTGGCCTCCACGCCGCCCGGCTCGACCTGCGCCAGTACAGCGAGTACAACACGGCCGTCCTCGACGAGCTACTCGGCCGCCTCGACTGGTGTGTCGGCTTCGGCGCACTCGACGGCCCCGGACGCGCCGCTGTGCTGACCGACGCCCTCGCCCGCCCCGTGCCCGATCTATCGGCCTTCGACCACCTCTCGGCCGAGGCGCGCGAAACCCTCGACCTCTTCGCCGTCATCAAGCGAGCGGTGGACTACTACGGCCCGGAGCTGTTCGGCCCCTACATCGTCAGCATGACCCACGGCCCGGAAGACATCCTCGCTCCGCTGCTGCTGGCCCGCTGGCATGGGCTGTCGCCGGGCGAGGACGGCGACGAGGGGCTGACGTTCGCGCCGCTGTTCGAGACGCGCGACGACCTGCGCGCCGCCCCCGACATCATGGCCGCGCTGTTCGAGCATCCCGGCTACGCGTCCCATCTGGCGCGCGTCGGCCGCCGGCAGACGATCATGATCGGTTACTCCGACAGCAATAAGGACGCCGGCTACCTGGCCGCCAACTGGGAGCTGTATCAGGCCCAGGAGGCGCTGGCCACGGCCTGCCACGCGCTCGATGTCACCATGACCCTGTTCCACGGCCGCGGCGGCACGATCGCCCGCGGTGGCGGCCCGGCCAATCGCGCCATTCTGGCCCAGCCGCCCGGCTCCGTCGGCGGCCGCATCCGCATCACCGAGCAAGGCGAGGTCATCTCCGACCGCTACAGCCACCCGGCCATCGCCGAGCGCCATCTGGAGCAGGTTGTCCACGCCGTCCTCATCGCCAGCGCGCCAGAGCACTACCGTTTGCAAGTGCACCCTCTGCCGGCCTGGACGGCCGCCATGGACGAGTTGGCCGCCCTGTCCTATCGCGCCTACCGCCAATTGATCTACGAGACGCCGGAGCTACTGGTCTACTGGGGCCATGCCACACCGATGGATGAGATCAGCCAGATGCGCATCGGCTCACGGCCGTCGCGCCGGGCGGCGGCGGCGACTTTCACCAGCCTGCGAGCCATTCCCTGGGGCTTCAGCTGGATGCAGTGTCGCCACGTCTTGCCCGGCTGGTTCGGCGTCGGCGCGGCACTGGATGCCTTCGGCCGCGACCCGGGGGCGACGGCGCTGTTGCAGCAGATGTACCGCGAATGGCCCTTCTTCCGCAACCTGCTGGACAATTCCCAGGTCTCCATGGCCCAGGCCGACATGGGCATCGCCCGGCTCTACGCCGATCTGGTGCCCGACGAGCGCGTGCGCGCGCTGATCTATGGCCAGGTCGCCGGCGCCTTCGAGGCCACCCGCGCCGCCGTCCTGAACGTCACCGACCACCGGCAACTGCTCGACCACGACCCGGTCTTGCAGCGCGCCGTCCGCCGGCGCAACCCCTACATCGACCCGCTCAACTTCATCCAGGTCAGCTTGCTGCGCCGCCTGCGCGCCCTGCCCGATGCCGACAGCGCCGAGGCGGAACACATTCGCAACACCATCTTCCTGACCATCAACGGCATTGCCTCCGGTCTGAAGAACACTGGTTAGCGTGGATGCCGGATGGTCGCGGCTAGAATCGACCCCTTCCGAAGCCGCGAATCTGCGACAGGCATGTTCTATCGGTCGCAGATGACGCATAATAGCGTCATGCAGCCCCTGCGCCTCGAATTGCCCGCCGACCTCGGCATTGGTCAGGTCAATGCCTATCTGTTCACCCAGCCGGAGGTCGTCCTGGTCGATGCCGGCATTAAGACCGACGCCTGCTGGGAGGCGCTGGTCGATGGCCTGGCGCTGCACGGCATTGCCCCGGCCGACATCGCCCGCGTCGTCATCAGCCACACCCACGTCGATCACTACGGCCTGGCCGGCCGCCTGACGGCCGAGAGCGACGCCACCGTCTGGGTATCGGAGTTGGGCGCGCCGTGGCTGTCGGCCGCCGACGCGCTGTGGCATGAGCGCCTGGTCTACTACCGCGACGACTTCCTGCGCCACCTGGGCCTGCCGGCCGACGTCGTCGCCACGACGCTCCACGGCCTGGAGCAATTGACCACCCGCATCGATCCGGTGCCCGCCGAGCGCGTCGTCCCCTTTCACATGGACGGCGTCTTGCAAATGGGCGGCCAGGCGTGGCAGGTCATCCACACGCCCGGCCACGCCAGCATGCAGACGGTCTTCTATCAACCAGAGGCGCGCCAACTGCTGTCGGCCGACATGCTGCTGGCCGTGACGCCGACGCCGGTGGTGGAGCAGCCACCGCCGGGCGTGGGCGGCCGCGTGCCGGCGTTACCGCTGTTCGTGCGCTCGCTGGCCCTGGTGGAGGCCCTGGATGTGGCGACGGTCTACCCTGGCCACGGGCGGCCGTTCGGCGACCATCGCCGCGTCATCGCTCGCCAGCGCGAGCGTATTACTCAGCGGCGCGAGGAGTGCCTGGGCTACGTGCGCGCCGGCCTGGCCCGCGTCCCGGAGCTGCTCGACGCCATGTACGCCCACCGGCCGCCGGCCACGCGCCTGGCCGGGCTGTGGATGCTGATCGGCTATCTGGACTTGCTCAGCGAGGATGGCCTCGTGAGCCAGGAGGTGATCGACGATGTCTGGCACTATCGCGCCGCGTAAGGCGCACCCCACAACGGCCGAGATTCGCCAGCTACCCTGCTATTACCGCGTGACGATTGGTCCAGAGCACCTGGACACGATGGGCCACATGAACATTCGCTGGTACATGGCGTTCTACGATGAAACGGCCTGGGCCTTTGCCGAAACGATGGGCATGGACAAAGCCCATTTTCGCGCCACTCAGAGCGGCCTATTCGCCCTGCAACATTACATCCGCTACATGGCCGAGGTGTTGTCGGGCGATGAGGTCGCCGTCTATGGACGATTGATCGGCCTCTCGGGCAGCCGGTTTTTGTTCCTGGGCTTCCTGGTGAACGAGACCCAAGACCGGGTGGCATCGACGGCTGAGGCGTTGGTCGCCTTTGCCGACATGCAGGCGCGACGTGTCGCGCCTTTCCCGCCGGACTTGGCGGCACGCATGAACGACCTGTTGGCGCAACACAACGCCCTGGCCTGGGAGCCGCCGCTCAGTGGCATCATGGCTGCATAGCGGTGACGGCCGGGCCGTTTTGCGCTATGCTTGCGGTGGATTCATGGGAAGTGGCCAGGCGGACAAAAGACGGAGGCGCACATGCTCAAGTCAGTAGACGGCATTTATCGGGACGGTAAGATCGAATTGACCGAAATTCCGGAAAACGTCAGCGAGGAAACACCAGTCATTGTCACCTTCCTAAGCACTCCTTACGTCGATCTGCAAAGTCGTGGCATCGATCGAGGCCGAGCAATGGAGCTGCGAGAGCGCCTGGCCGTGTTTGCCGGAGATTGGGACAGCCCGGAGATGGACGCATATGACCACTATGACGACACGGAGCCTACTCCCTAGTCGCGGCGATGTCGTTTTAGTCCTATTTCCCAATTCTGATCTACGAACAGCCAAAAAACGACCGGCGTTGATAATACAGGCCGATCACCTGGAGACGGGCTTAGATCAGGTTATCGTCGCCATACTGAGCAGCCGCCTCTTTCGCGCTAACCATCCCAGTCGCGTGTTGATTCACATCGACGAACCAGGCAGGGGACGGGATTGCTCTCGGATTCCGTGGTGATGACTGACAACCTGGCTACTATTATCCTACAAGCCATTTACCGCAAGATAGGGACGCTACCCATGGAGCCGATCGATAACGCCCTGCGACATACCTTAGGAATCTAGTGGCCATGCCCCCACTCGGCTCTCTCAAAGTCCTCGACTTCACCGCGCTCCTGCCCGGCCCCTACGCCACGATGGTGCTGGCCGACCTGGGCGCGGATGTTGTGCGCGTCGAGTCGCCCACGCGGCCGGACATGGTGCGCTTTCTGCCGCCTTTCGATGGTGACGCCGCCGCCTGGCATGGCGTCCTCAACCGCAACAAGCGCTCCGTGGCCCTCGACCTGAAACAGCCGGAGGCCGACGCCGCCGTGCGCCGGCTGGTGGCCGCCGGCTACGACATCATCATCGAGCAGTTCCGGCCGGGCGTCATGGACCGGCTGGGCATCGGCTACGAGGCCCTGCGGGCGGTCAACCCGGCCGTCATCTACTGCGCCCTGACCGGCTATGGCCAGACCGGCCCCCTGCGCGACCGCGCCGGCCACGACATCAACTACCTGGCCCTGTCGGGCGCGCTCAGCTACAGCGGCCGCGCTGGTGGTGGGCCGCCGCCGCTGGGCATCCAGGTGGCCGACATCGGCGGGGCGATGGGGGCGCTGGTGGGGCTGTTGGCCGCCGTCGTCCACCGCGCCGCCACCGGCCGCGGCCAGTGCGTCGACATCAGCATGTTCGACCTGATGGTCGCCTGGCAAGCGCACCTCATCAGCCACTGCCTGGTGGCCGGGGAAACGCCCACGCCGGAGGGCATGATCCTCAACGGCGGACGGGTCTATGACGTGTATGAGACGCAGGACGGCCGCTGGCTGTCCGTCGGCAGCCTGGAGCCGAAGTTCTGGGAGGGTTTTTGCGCGGCCATCGGCCGGGCCGACCTGTTCGCGCCGGGGCTGAGCCTGGACGAGGCAGAGCAGACGCGGGTAAAAGCCGCCGTCCGCCAGGCCATCGCCGCCCGCCCACTGGCCGAGTGGGTCGCCGTTTTCGCCCCGCTGGATGTCTGCGTCGAGCCAGTGCTGACCGTGCCGGAGGTGCTGGCCGGGCCGCAGGTCGCCGCGCGCGGCCTGGTGGTGGACGTGCCCCGGCCGGGCGGCGGCGCGCAACGGCAGGTGGCCAACCCGTGGCGCTTCAGCGACGGCGCGGCGGAGTATCGCCACGCCGGCGCGCCGCTGGGCAGTCACACGGCCGAGGTGCTCCGCGCAGCGGGCCTCAGCCCGACCGAGATCGCCGCTCTGGATTCAGGAACCTGAGGGAGCTTAATATGCACTTCCAACCCTTTAACCAGCCCGCCCCCCGGCTGGGCAACCAGTACGATGCCGACCGCGTGCTGCGATCTTACTTGAAGCGCCGCCTGCCGGCCGGCGTGCTGGCCGAGGTCGAGCCGGCGCTGCGCGAGATGGGCGAGATGGCTGGCGGCGAGCTGTATGAGCTGCAACTGGCCGACCGGCTGAACGAGCCGATGCTGACTCAGTGGGACGCCTGGGGCGAGCGCGTCGACCGCATCACCCTCACGCCGCTCTGGCAGCGAGCCGAGCGGCTGGCGGCCGAGTTCGGCCTGGTAGCCACGGCCTATGAGCGCCGCTATGGGCCACTCTCCCGCGCTGTCCAATTCGCCCTGGCCTATCTCTTTCACCCCTCGACCGACGTCTACACCTGCCCGCTGGCCATGACCGACGGCGCGGCGCGCACGCTGGAAATCAGCAACAATCGCTCGCTCATCGACCGCGCCCTGCCCCACCTGACCAGCCGCGACCCGGTCGTCTTCTGGACCAGCGGCCAGTGGATGACCGAATCGACCGGCGGCAGCGACGTCGGCCGCTCGGAAACGATCGCCTGTCGTGAGGCCGACGGTTGGCGACTCTACGGCCGCAAGTGGTTTACCTCGGCCACCACCTCGCCGATGACGCTGACGCTGGCCCGGCCACAGGGCAACGGCCCGGGCGGGCGCGGGCTGGCGCTGTTCTATCTGGAACTGCGCGACGAGAACGGCCGGCTGAACCACATCACGGTCAACCGGCTCAAAGACAAGCTGGGCACCCGCAAGGTGCCAACGGCCGAACTCATGCTCGACGGCGCGCTGGCCATGCCAGTCATAGGCCTCGACAACGGCGTGCGCAATATCATCCCCATGCTGCACCTGACGCGCACCTGGAACAGCGTCATGGCCGCGGCGACGATGCGGCGCGGTCTGGCTCTGGCGCGAGACTATGCGCAACGCCGCGAGGCCTTCGGCGCGCTCCTCGCCCGCCAGCCGCTCCACATCGACACCCTCGCCCGCTTGCAGGCCGAAACCGAGGCCGCTTTCCACCTCAGCTTCTTCCTCGTCGAACTCATCGGCGCCGACGAGACGGGCCATCTCAGCCCGGCCGATGCCGATCTGTTGCGTCTGCTGACCTCCATCGCCAAGCTGACCACCGGACGGCAGGCCGTCGATGTGGCCAGCGAGGTGCTGGAAGCCCACGGCGGCGCGGGCTACATCGAGGACACCGGCTTGCCGCTGCTGCTACGCGACAGCCAGGTACTGCCGATCTGGGAGGGCACGACCAACGTCCTGTCCCTCGACGCGCTGCGCGCGCTGGCCCACGGCGACACCGGACTACAGACGCTGCGCCGCAAAGTGGGCGACATCGCCGCGACGACGAGCGACGCCGCGCTGGCCGGAGCCGCCCGACAGGCCGAGGCGGCTGTCGACCACGCCCTGAGCTGGGTGCGCGACGCCGCCGCAGCCAACCGGACCGCGCTGGAGGCGGGCGCGCGTCGCTTCGGCCTGACGCTCGGCCGGGCGCTGGCCCTGGCGCTGCTGGTGGAGGCCGCCGAGTGGTCGCTGGTCAACGAACACGACGGCCGCGCCCGGGCCGCGGCCCTGCGCTTCGCTCGCACAGCCATCGACCGCATTGCCGTGGCCGACCTGCACCTCGACGCGGCCCTGGCCAACGACGAGCCGCTGGCGATCGCCTGAGGAGTATGCACCGCGTGTCAGAGAACGAAGACCTGACTTTTCTGGATGACCTGGGCCTCAGCTTTGCCGTCGACCGGCTTGGTCAGGCGAGATACCCCACGCCAATGCGCATCGGCTGCCTGACGCCCGACGATGAGCGCATTCTCTATCACAGCGATCCGGTCATCGTCCGCCGCCTGCTCGACGAAGGGCGCGATCTACCCTCTTTCGAGCGTGCCGGGCCGCGCGAGCGGCTATTCTTCGACCCACGCGGGCTGCGTGCGGGCATCGTCACCTGTGGCGGCCTGTGCCCCGGCATCAACGATGTCATCCGCGCCATCGTCCTGAGCCTGCATTTTCACTACGGCGTCGAGGCGATTGATGGCTTCCGCTATGGCTATGAGGGACTGATTCCCGACTACGGCCACAAGCCGGTTGCCCTGACACCAGCAAGGGTGGAGATGATCGGCAACCTTGGCGGCACGGTGCTGGGCACGTCGCGCGGCAAACAGGACGTCGGCCGCATGGTCGATACGCTTCAGGCGCACGGCGTCCACATCCTTTTCACCATCGGCGGCGACGGCACGCTACGCGGCGCGGGGGCCATCGCCGCCGAGATCGCCCGCCGGGGCCTGCCCATCGCCATCATCGGTGTGCCCAAGACGATCGACAACGACATCGCTTTCATCGAACGCTCCTTCGGCTTCGTCACGGCGACGGCCGAGGCGCGCCGCGTCATCGAGGGGGCGCACAGCGAGGCCCTGGCCGTCCACAATGGCATTGGGCTGGTAAAGCTGATGGGCCGCGAATCGGGCTTCATCGCCGCCCACTCCTCCCTGGCCGACAGCCAGGTGAACTTCTGCCTGGTGCCCGAAGTGCCCTTCACGCTGCCGTCCTTTCTGGAGGCGCTGCGCGAGCGGCTGGTCGCGCGGGGCCATGCCGTCATCGTCGTGGCGGAGGGGGCGGGCCAGCACCTTATGGGCCGCGGGGACACCCGCGACGCCTCCGGCAACGCCAAGCCGGGCGACATCGGCCTTTTCCTGCGCCAGGTCATCATCGACCATTTTGAAGGGCTGGGCATGCCCGTCAACCTGAAGTACATCGACCCCAGCTACATCATCCGTAGCCTGCCGGCCAACGCCTACGACTCAGCCTACGGCCTGCTGTTGGGCTACAACGCCGTCCACGCCGCCATGAGCGGCCGCACCAATATGGTCGTCGGCTACTGGAACAATGAATACACCCATGTACCCATTCCCCTGGCCGTCCACGAGCGCAAAACCATCAACCCCCAGGGCTGGCTGTGGAACAACGTCCTGTTGGCCACGGGGCAGAGGCTTGCGCCGCCGGCGTAGCAGGCTTAGAATACGCTTAGCTTCCGCTTTACAAACCCCTGTTCCCGCAAAGGCACCATGGACACAAGCAGTAACATGTCGATGCTCCTGATTGGTCTGGCCGTCGGCGCAGCGGTCGCTCTGCTGGGTGGGGTCGTCGATTTCGCGCTCCACTTGCGTCGCCAACGCGAGTCAAGTTTCGGCGTGCCCGGCTGCCTCGTCTATACCATCGGCGGCCTCATTCTGGCCGGCATCATCGCCCTGATCATCTCGCTCATCACCACCGGCAGCCTTGTCCCCGCGCTCGTCATGGGCGGCGGCGTCTTGCTGGGCTTCTATGGCGGCTTTATCCTCCTGGTCGCCCTCTGGTTTGTACGCGACCGCAGCCCGGCCGCGGTGGAGGAGCCTATGCCGTCCGACTCGCCGCTGCCGTAGCCCGTCGCCCTCAGGAGCCACCCATGACCGTTCGCATTATCGTCACCCTGGCCCTGATCGCCGTTGGTGTTGGCGTCATGTACGCGCTGCAAAGCACGTACGGCGGCCTGACCGCGGCCCTGGTCGGCTCGCTCTTCTTCCTGTTCGCCCTCGGCGTGTGGACATTGCCGGTGGCCACCTTCGAGCGCGGCAACGCACTCGACCCGATGCAAAAACGGGTCATCAGCGCATTTCTGGGCATTGGGCTGGGCATGTTCGGCGGGTTGGCCGTGGCCGCGCTGGTGCCGCGCCCCTATAACTGGATCGTCCTCGGCGCGGTCGCCCTGGGCATGACTATCTGGTGGTTTCGACGGCCGTAAGCACCCTGGAGCGACATCATGACCTACAACCTCACCAGCCTCAATCTGCCCACCCTGCGCGGCCGCACCCTGCGCATGTTCGCCGCCGCCCTCGACAGCCGGCCGCTGAGCGGCGCGCTGGTCGGTCAGCTGCTCAAGCAGGGCGGCATCACCGACCTGCGCGCCAGGACATTCAGCGACGCGCCAACCTTCTACCCGCTGGCCCTGGAAGAGGCCGAGGCCCAGCGCGACGCGCCCCCGTTTGACTGGGACGCGCTGCAAGACCGGCTCCTGCGGCGCGACAATCGCGAGCCGTTCGCCAGCGTGGCCGACTACGCCCGCGCCTATCGCGCCGGCACGACCACGCCCGAAGCCGTGGCCGAGGCCGCCCTGGCGGCCGTGGCCGACGCCGACGACGATCCCCGGCCGCTGCGCGCCTTCCGCGCCATCGACCGCGACGACGTGCTGAGACAGGCCCGCGCCGCCACCGAGCGCCTCCGCGCTGGCCGGCCGCTGAGCCTGCTCGACGGCGTGCCCATGGCCGTCAAGGACGAGGTCGATCAGGTTCCCTACGGCACGACCGTGGGCACAAGCTTCCTGGGCCAGACGCCGGCGACGCAAGACGCTACCGTCGTCGCCCGGCTGCGCGCCGCCGGGGCCTTGCTGCTGGGCAAGACCAACATGCACGAGATCGGCATCAACCCCGATGGCTTCAACGAGCACTATGGCATCATCCGCAACCCCTACAACCTCCATTGCCACGCCGGCGGCAGCTCCAATGGCTCGGCCGCGGCCGTGGCCGCCGGCTTCTGCCCGGTGGCCATCGGCGCTGACGGCGGCGGCTCCATCCGCATCCCCGCGGCGCTGACGGGCCTGGTCGGCCTGAAGGCGACGTTCGGCCGTGTCAGCGAACGCGGCGCGGCCCCGCTCACCTGGTCGATGGGCCATCTTGGGCCGATTGGAGCCACGGTCAGTGATGTCGCCCTGGTCTACGCCTGCATCGCTGGGCCAGACCCCGACGACCCCAACAGCCGCCACCAACCGCCCGTCTCTCTCGACCAGTGGGACGTGGCCGATCTGCGTGGCCTGCGCCTGGGCATCTATACGCCCTGGTTCGACCATGCCGACCCGGAGATCGTTGCCGACTGTCGTGCCATCGTCGAGCGGCTGGTGGAGATGGGCGCGACGGTGCACGAGATCGAAATTCCCGAACTGGACGAGATGCGCGTGGCCCAGGCGCTGACCATCCTGGCCGAAATGGCCGCCAACATGGCCGCCTATGCCGACCATTGGGGTGAGCTAAGCCCTTCGACGCGCGTCAACCTGACGCTCGGCCGGGAGGCCACGGCGGCCGACTACCTGCAGGCCCAGCGCGTGCGCACACGGGCAATCGACCACTTCCGCCGCGCCTTCACCATCTGCGATGTCATCCTCACCCCCGCCACGGCTGTGACCGCGCCCATCGTCCCGGACAATTGCGAGAATGACGGCTGGTCAGACCTGAACACAGTGACGGAACTGATGCGCTTCGCCATGCCCGGCAACCTGACCGGGCTGCCGGCCATCGCCTTCCCGGTCGGCTATGATCCCCGCGGCCTGCCGACGGCGATGCAAGCCATGGCCCGGCCGTGGCAGGAGCATCTCCTGTTGCGCGTGGCCTACGCCGCCGAGTTGGTCGTCGCCCGCCGCTGCCCGCCGACGTTCTACCGTCTACTCCCCCAATAGCCGCTGGAGACGATATGGACCTGACCCTCAGAGAGTGCCAGCAGCAAGTCGATGAGTGGATTCGCACCGTCGGCGTGCGCTACTATTCGGAATTGACCAACCTGGCCGTGCTGGTTGAAGAGGTCGGCGAGGTGGCCCGGCTGATGTCGCGTCTCTATGGCGACCAGAGCTTCAAGGCGTCTGACCGCGGCCGCGAGCTGGCCGACGAATTCGCCGATGTCCTCTTCGTCCTCGTCTGCCTGGCCAACCAGACTGGCGTCGATCTGACGGCCGCGTTCGAGGGCACAATGGCCAAAAAGACGGCGCGGGACGCCGAGCGGCACGCAAACAACCCAAAACTGCGGGGCCTGTAGGACGGGTTGGCAACCCGTCTCTTTTCCCGAGAAGGCCAAAGCGGACGGGTCAACGACCCGTCCTACAACTTCCGCGGATGTCCTCTTCGTCCTCGTCTGCCTGGCCAACCAGACCGGCGTCGATCTGACGGCCGCGTTCGAGGGCACGATGGCCAAAAAGACGGCGCGGGACGCCGAGCGGCACGCGAACAACCCAAAACTGCGGGGCCTGTAGGACGGGTTGGCAACCCGTCTCTTTTTCCGAGAAGGCCAAAGCGGACGGGTCAACGACCCGTCCTACAACTTCGCGGATGTCCTCTTCGTCCTCGTCTGCCTGGCCAACCAGACCGGCATCGATCTGACGGCCGCGTTCGAGGGCACAATGGCAAAAAAGACGGCGCGGGACGCCGAGCGGCACGCGAACAACCCAAAACTGCGGGGCCTGTAGGACGGGTTGGCAACCCGTCTCTTTTCCCGAGAAGGCCAAAGCGGACGGGTCAACGACCCGTCCTACAACCAGCAAGGAGTAATCATATGAAAGACCTACTGCGCTATGATGGACGGGTAGCCATTGTCACCGGCGCGGGCGGCGGGCTGGGGCGAGCGTATGCCCTGCTGCTGGCCGCGCGCGGCGCGGCCGTCGTCGTCAATGACCTGGGCGGCAGTATGCACGGCGAGGGCGCGGCCACGACGGCCGCCGACCGCGTCGTGGCTGAGATTCGCGCCGCCGGCGGCACGGCCGTGGCCGATTACCACTCGGTCGAAGAGGGCGCGCTCATCGTCCAGACGGCCCGCGATGCCTTTGGCCGCCTCGATATCGTCGTCAACAACGCCGGCATCCTGCGCGATGTCAGCTTCCACAAGATGAGCGCCGAGGACTGGGACAAGATCTATCGCGTCCATCTCTACGGCAGCTATCAGGTGACGCGCGCCGCCTGGCCCCTTCTGCGCGAGCAGGGCTACGGCCGCATCATCATGACCAGCTCGGCCGCCGGCCTTTATGGCAACTTCGGCCAGGCCAATTACAGCAGCGCCAAGCTCGCCCTGCTGGGCCTGGCGCAGACGCTGGCCGTCGAGGGCCAGAAGCGCAACGTCCTGGTCAACACCATCGCCCCGCTGGCCGGGTCGCGCCTGACGGAAACCATCCTGCCGCCGGAACTGGTCGCCGCGCTGCGGCCGGAATATGTCGCCCCGCTGGTGGCCTACCTCTGCCACGAAAGCAGCGTCGAGACGGGCCACACCTATGAGGTCGGCGCGGGTTGGGTGGCGCGGGTGCGCTGGCAGCGCAGCCGCGGCGCGTTCTTTCCCCTGACCGACGCGCCCACGCCGGAAGCCATTGCCGCGCACTGGGCGGAGATCGACAACTTCGACGATCCCACCTACCCGACGACGCCGGCGGACTCGTTCGCGCCCGTCGTGGCCAACCTGCAAGGCAGCGCGGGCGAGACGAGAGCCGCGACCGAACCGCCGGCGACGCCCGCCAGGCAATCCCCACGGCCGGCGGCCGGCCTTGGCCCGCGCGACGCCATCGGCTATGAGTTCGCGCCGGTGACAACCAGCTACGCTGAAAAGGACGTCAGCCTCTACGCGCTGGCCGTCGGCGCGGCCAGTGACGCGCTCGACCCGGCCGAGCTGCCGTTTGTCTATGAACTCTCTGGCGATGGCTTCCGGACGCTGCCGACCTTCGCCGTCACCTTCCCGTTCGCGCTCCTGTGGCAGATCACCGCCGTGCCGGGGCTGCGCTTCAATCCGGCGCTGCTGCTCCACGGCGAGCAGTCCTTGCAGTTGCGGCGGCCGCTGCCCACCAAGGGGACCGTCACCCATCGCGCCCACATCGCCGACATCTACGACAAGGGGTCGGCCGCCCTGGTGCTGCTGGATGTCCACAGCTACGACGAGAGCGGCGCAGAGCTGGCCTCCAACCGGTCGTCGCTGTTCATCCGTGGTCTGGGCGGCTTCGGCGGCGAACGCGGGCCGTCGGCGTTGGCCTTCGCCCTGCCCCAACGCCCGTCCGACGCCACGCGCGCCCAGGCCACGACTGATAACCAGGCCCTGCTCTATCGGTTGGCTTCCGGCGACGGCAACCCGCTGCATGCCGACCCCGCCTTCGCTGCCGCCGGTGGCTTTGCGCGACCCATCCTGCATGGCCTGTGCACCTTCGGCTTCGCCGGGCGGGCCGTGCTGCGCGACTTCGCCGGCAACGACCCGGCCCGCATTGCCGGCATCAAGGCCCGCTTCGCCCGCCACGTCTTCCCCGGCGAGACCATCGTCACCGACATGTGGCAAACAAAAGAGGACGGCGTATCGCGCGTCCTCTTCCAGAGCAAGGTCGCCGAACGGGACGAGATCGTCCTGTCGAACGGCGTGGTCGATCTGACCGATTAGGGCAGCGCCCTAGTTGCGGCGATAGAGCACGATCTCGCCGGCCATGTTCGCGGCCACCAGCAGATCGAGCTTGTTGTCCTTGTTGATATCGACGACCTCCAGGCCGTAGGGGCCATTAATTTTAGTGTCAAGGACAACGCGGGTAAAGTTGCCCTTGCCGTCGTTGCGGTGCCAGATGACGCTGTCGTTATCGACGCTGGCGGCCAGGGCATCCATGTCGCCGTCCTTGTCGAAATCGACGCCCAGCACGGTGCGGGCACCGTGGGCCTTGCTGTCAATCACGTGATAGGAGAACTTGCCACCGCCGTCGTTGCGATACCAGACGATGGCGGACTCGCGCCGGATGGCGGCGTAGAGGTCCATGTCGCCATCCTTGTCGACGTCGGCCGGCGAGACGTAGTAAGCGCCACGCGCCGCCGCGTCGATGACGTGCTTGGTGAATTGCTCGTTGCCGTTGTTCTCAAACCAGGCCACCTGACCGCCGAAACTGGCGCTGACGATATCAAGGTCGCCATCACCATTCATGTCGGCGACCTCGGCGCGCTTGGCTTTGGGCGACTTTGTGTCGACAATCCGGCGTGTAAACTTGTTGCCGCCGGTGTTCTCATACCAGGCGATGGTGTTGCCGTCCTGCCAGGAAGTCACCAGGTCGTTGTCGCCATCCTTGTCGAGGTCCACGACGACGATCGAATGCGCGCCATTGGCGTGGTTATCGATGATGACCCGTGTGAAGTTGCCCTTGCCATCGTTGCGATACCAGACAAAGGTGTCGGCCAGATAGCCCGCGGCGACGATGTCCATCTTGCCATCTTTGTTGACATCCCCCAGGCCGATCGGGTAAGCGCCCTTGAGGTTGCCATCCAGGACGGTGCGCTCATATTGGTTACCGCCCTTGTTGCGATAGTAGAGCACGAGGTGGTTCACATAGTCCGTCGCGGCAAAATCGATGTCGCCATCGCCGTCGAAGTCGGCCGCGGCCGTGGCGTGGGTCTTCTTGACATTGGTGGCGACGACATGCTTGGTGAAGCCGACGGCCGCATCGACGCCGGCCGGCGTGGTCGCTGCCGCGCCAGGCCCCTGTGCCGACAGCGACCCGGTCGAGAACAGCAACAGGGTTGCCAGCGCGAGTATCGCCTTGGCCAGACGATAGCCGGCCAGCTTCAGGGTCTGGCTTACAGGAACGTGAAAAGCAAACAACGGGAATTCTCCTCGGGTTGGCGTGCAAAACACACCTTACCCCAGTGTAGATACAGCGAGACTCATTTGGTGCGCAAATGCTTCTCAGACGGTAACAGCTCTGGCAGCGGTGGGGGCGACCCAGGGCGATGAACGGCAGCGGCGAGAACAGGTGTGGCTTCCAGCATACGGGCGGATCGTTACATTTCGCATTACAATGACAAAAACGCCGCGGGCGGGCGGGCCTGTGCCCTGCCCGCGGCGTCTTGCTGCCGTGGAAGCGCCTCCGGAAGCCTGCCTCGCCCGTGGCGCGCCCCCAGGTCATCACGCCTACGCCCAGCCGCGGCACCTGCACATCGCTGCGTCCCAAAGGTTGTGTTCCGTCCATCTTTAGCGCTCGTTGCTCCGTGGGGCGATTTAGAAAAATCACCCCGTTACTTGCGATCCGGCCGCAAATCGTGTACGATACAGAGCTGTATCATTGCAGGGCATCATGCAGTACAGATCTGTATCTTGTCAAGAGGAAATTGGGCATGAAAAGTGAAAGCGTCGCCAAAGGGAAGCTCTTCCAGACCGCGGCCGATCTGTTCTACCGCTACGGCTACCGCGCCACGGGCGTGGACACCATCGCCGCCGCGTCGGGCATCGGCAAGATGACCCTCTACCGCTACTATCCGTCCAAGGACGACCTCATCGTCGCCTACCTGCGCGACAGCGACGCGGACTTCTGGAGCGGCTTTGAGACGATCACGGCCGGGGCGGCGACGGCGCGGGAAAAGCTGCTGTCCTTCTTCACGGCGCTGCAAGCGTATGCCACGACGCCGGCGTGCTATGGTTGCCCCTTCCTCAATGTGGCCACGGAGTATCCCGACACGAGCTACGCCGGCCACCAGGTCGCCGTGGCCCACAAGGGCGCGGCACGGGAGCGGTTTCGCGCGCTGGCGGCCGAGGCGGGCGCGGCCCAGCCGGAGGTGCTGGCCGACGCGCTGCACTTGCTGATGGATGGGGCCTACATGGCCGCGCGGCTCTACAATGGCGCCGAGGATAACCCGGCGACCCACCTGGCCGAGGCGGCGCGACAACTCATCGACGCCCACTGCCCGGCCGGCTAGATGGTTGCCAGCAGGCTCGTGCCCCAGGCGGCGGCTCGCTCCAGTTCGCCCGCGCGTAGCGGGCCTTCCGTGTCCATGACGATGAAGCCCTCTGGCTCGGCGACTACTTCAGCGCCGGCCTCTGCCAGTTGCGCGGCGATGCGCGGCGCGGCGTAGGCATTGTCGCCGGCCATGCGCGCGGCCAGGCGCAGCATGCGCGAATCCACCGCAGCCATGTCGAAGCGTGTGTCGAACGCCGCCGCGCGGACACCCCGCAGCGAGCGCCCTTTCAGCAACTCATCGACCGGCTTGGTGGCGTGGAACGACTGCGTCGGCGAACCGACGATCAGCAGACCACAGTCGGCCAGGGTGTCGGCGGTCACATCGGCCGCGCGCACCACCCGGGTTTCCACTCGCGCGGCCAGCGCCGCGCCGATGGCCTGGGCGATGTGCTCCGTGTTGCCATATTGCGAATCGTAAACAACCAATCCTTTCATCAGCGTGCGACCTCCCGATGGTACGCCCGCGGCGAGACGGCAATCTAGTCGTCTCGCCACGGTTTGCTCGATCGAGGGGAGCCAATGCTCCCGCTCGTTGAGAGTCAGACTGACCGTGTGTACCTCCCTTATGAAACCAGAACGTTCAGCCAGTATGAAGAAAATTCTAGAAGTGCGTGTCCGCCAGCGTGACGACAACCGGGTCATGATCCGACGGGTAGCACCCGTCCGGACGGGCGCGGTCGATCTGCGCCGTGGCCACGGCCAGCGCCGGCGACACCAGCACCCAGTCGATGGCCGCGGCGGCCTCCGGCCGGCCGAAGTCGTGGTAGGTCGTCTCGTCGCCGCCGCCCGGGTTGGCGCGCCGCCAGGCATCGGCCAGCGTCGCCCCGTCGGCCAGCATGGCGTAGGCGGCCGAGGTCTTGCCGGCGTTGAAGTCGCCGGTGACGACCAGCGGCAGCCGCGCCGCCGTCCGCTCGGCCCAGCCATACAGCAGCCGCGCCGAGTCGATGATGGCCTGTGGCATGAGATCGAAGTGGGTGTTGAGAAAGGCCAGCGGGCGGCCGCTAGGCCGGTGCGCCAGCTCTACCCAGGTGGCCGTGCGCGGGAACAAGGCATCCCAGCCCACGCTGCCGGGAATGTCCGGCGTCTCGCTCAGCCAGAAGGCACCCCGCTGCTGCAAGTCGAACGTCGCCCGCCGCCACAGGATCGGAGCCATCTCCAGCGCCGTCGGTCCATTGCCGCCGCGCGCCACGCCGAAGAATTCGTAATCGGGCAGCGCCGCGCGGACGTATTCGGCCTGCTCGTCGTCGCGACACTCCTGCAGGCCAATCAGATCGGGGTCATGGGCGCGGACGCGGCCGATGACCAGCTCGCGGCGGCGCGGCCAGCTGTTGTCGCCGTCGTCGGCCTGGCCATAACGAATGTTGAAGGACATGATCTTGAGCATAGGCTCAGCCGGTGGGTAGCACGGGCGCGAAAGGGGCACAACGGTGCGGCCGGATGGGCCGGGCGTCGGCCACGGCTACTTTTTCTTGCCCTTGGCGGCCGCGGCGCGGGCCTCTTCCACGCGAAAGTGAACGATGCGCTGGATCAGCTCATAGGGGATGGGCTTGTCCAGCGGAAATTGCACCGACCCTTTGCCCTGCTTGTAGGCCGACAACTCCTCCTGGAAGGCCTCTATGCCCAACGGCACGGGGTAGAAGCCGATGTGGTTCTTGAAGGCGGCAAAGTGAACCAGGTTGCCGTGCAATTTGAAGGTCGGCATACCATAGGCAATGGCCTCGGTCGCTTCTGGCGCGGCCTCGTGGATTGTGCGGCGGACCTGTTGCAGGATGGTCTGCACATCCTCCGGGAAGGCGGCGATGTAGGCGTCGATCGGGCTGGGGCTGGTCGGGTCGGTATTCATGGGGCCTATTAACCAATGGTGCTAATCTTGCAAACACTGCAAGCAAATTGCGGGCCGCACTCCTAAACAGAGCTAACGCGCGCGTAGCGCAGATACAGCGCTCCGCCGGCAAAGTGATGGGTTTCCAACAGCATGAGGTTGGTCGGAGCCTTGAGGTTCGGGAAGTAGGGCTTGCCGCCGCCCAGGATGACTGGATGGATCACCAGGCGGAACTCATCGACCATGCCCGCCTCGATCAGGCTGGCGGCGAGGGTCGGGCCACCCACGTTCATCCACCTGCCCGGCTGTGACTTCAGTTTCGCGATCTGTTCAACTAGACCATCTCGCATCAGGGTAGCGTTCCCTTCGACATGATCGAGAGTGCGGGAGAAGACGATCCTCGGGATCGCGTTCCAGATGCGCGCGTATTCCTTCGCCACAGCTGGCAAGTCAGAATTCTGCTCGGCGGTGGACCAAGAGGGTTGCATGGTCTCGTACAGGCGCCGCCCATACAGGCTGACCTCAAACTCCCGCTCCTGATCGTTGAAGAACTGGTGGATTTCCTCGTCGGTGGTCGTCCAGTCAAGGCTGCCGTTGGCATCTTCCACATAGCCATCCAGCGACGTGTTCATTAAGTAGATTAGTTTGCGCAAAGTCATCTCCTTTAGCTGGAAGAAGGGGCCAGGGGCCAGGTTCCAGGTTCCAGGGCGAAGGGCGTTCCTCGCTTGGCCTTGCCTCTTCTTCTGGAAGAAGGGGCTAGGTTCCAGGGGCCAGGGCGAAGAGCGTTCCTCGCTTGGCCTTGCCTCTTCTGGAAGAAGGGGCCAGGTTCCAGGTTCCAGGGCGAAGAGCGTTCCTCGCTTGGCCTTGCCTCTTCTTCTGGAAGAAGGGGCCAGGTTCCAGCGAAGAGCATTCTTCCCTGGCCCCTGGAACCTGGAACCTTCCCCTGCAACCTTCCCCTGCAACCTTCCCGCTTGAAGCACGGATATTATGGGGCAACGGCGTCCCTGGTGTCAATCCCCCTTCTAGGCTTGCGCGGCCCCACCATTCATACCATCCGTCCGACAAACAGCGCCGCCCGCGGGCAGCGCTGTTTGTCGAATCGGGATCGCGTTGTCTAGCCGCTGGCTTTCACGTTGTAGGACTTGGGCGAGCCGTCACGGCGGATCAGCATCTTGACCAGCTTGGAGATGCCACTGAACAGCGACAGGATGACGCTGGCCACCAGAATGATCTCCGGCCCGCGCTGGATTAGCGGCACGCGGGTCAACTCCGGCACCGTTGCCAGCGCCCGCTCCAGTAGCGGCTGCCAGACCACGAAGTACAGCGCCACGGCGCTGCCGGCCTCCAGCAGCATGTTGGCCAGCCACGTCGGCACCGTCCACCGCCCCCGCAGCAGCGCCAACAGCTGGAGCGCCACCTCAGCGATGATGATCAGGATGAGCGCGATCAGCCAGGCGACGGGCACGGGGATCACGTCGCCCGGGTCGCTCAAGTTGAAGCGCAGCGTCAGACCGCCAACGCGCAGGAAGTAGAGCAACACCAGCACGGCAAACGCGCCGAAGGCGATGCCGAATACCGCTTCCCCGCGATCGATGTCGCCGGGATCGTCCACTTCGGGCAGGCCGAGCGGATCGAACTCCGTCTCGCTGCCAGTGATCTCAGCCAGGTCCTCGCCGGAGTGCTGCAGGATAGCGAAGATCAACACCACGATGGCGGTGAAAATGACCGTCGCCTGCAACGCGCCGAAGATCGTCTCAAGCAGCAGGCCAATCAGGTTGCCGGTCTCATTGCCGAACAGCGCCGCCAGCACATGGACAACTGCCGCAATCGGCGGCACAAGCACCCACCCGCGGCGCAAGACCATCATCATAACTGGATAGAGGTTCGGGCCGATCAGATACTGCTCGCCGCCATAGGAAGCGGCCATGCGACGCGGGTCGCCCAGTTCCTTCAACACCTCGGCGACGTTGGCCTCCGTCGGCGCGCCCTTGTAGCGGTCGTCGAGCTGGTCCTGAATCTGCGAGCGCAGTTCGGCCTCGATTTCGGCCCGCTCGCGCCCGGGTACATAGCGCCCCACCTGATGGATATAGCGTTCAACCAGGTTACTCATGTTTCTCTCCATAAAGGATGAGGTGCATCACCTCAACAATGTTGTTCCACTCGGCCTTCAGCGTGGCCAGCGCATCACTGCCCATCGCGCTGATGCGGTAGTATTTGCGCGGCCGAGCCTCGCCGATCTCCCATTCGCTTTCCAACAAGCCTTGCTTCTCCAGCCGCCGCAAGAGCGGGTAGAGCGTGCCCTCTTCGACATCCAGGCCTTGTTTGGCCAACCGCTGGATAAGGCTGTAGCCGTAACGGGCTTCGTCCATCTGACTGAGGACGGCCAGCACCACCAGTCCGCGCCGCAATTCCAGGCGCAAGTTGTCGATCTGTAACTCTTTCTCTGCCATAAGCTATGCCTCTTCTAATACTGTAAGCCACACAGCAAGAGTATACTATATCTCGCACAGTAATGTCAAGTACATGGTATTATTTTGGCAACAGCAATTTGGGAGCGAGACGAGGGCCAGGAAAACGCCCCGCCGGGCGCAGCACCGGGCGAGGCGGTCAATGAAGGCGGGTCACCGGTCAACCCACGGGACGGCCGAGGCCGGACGGCCAGCCGCCCGGTGTGCTCATTCCATCGGTTCAGACAACACTTCGGCCAGCGCCCGCCGCGCCATCGCCACGCCGGCGGGATTGGTGTCCAGGTAGTAGGGGATGAAGATGACCGCCTGCGCCAGGGCATGGCCGCGGCCGCGCGTCCACGTGGCCTCATCGACGCCCAATGCGGCGCGAAAGGTGGCCCGGCTTGGGCCGGCGAACAGCCCCCAGGCAATCATCAGGTCGCAGGCCGGGTCGCCCACGCCCAGGCCGCCGAAGTCGATGACCGCGCTGGGACGGCCGTCGCTGACCAGCACGTTGCCGGGCAGGAAGTCGCCGTGGAACCAGGCCGGGGGGCGCTGCCAATCGGGGGCGCGCAGAGCTGCTTCCCAGACGGCCGTCGCCGTGGCCGTGTCGATGAGGCCGTCCAGCGCGACGAGGGCAGCGCGCACATCGGCATCGCGGCTGGCCAGCGGCGCGCCGCGCAGGCCGTAGGTGTGGGCATCAGGGCCGCCCGTCGGGTCCAGGCGTTGCAGAGCCAGCAAGAAGCGGGCCAGCTCGGCCGCGCCGTGGTGGGGATCGTTGAGGGCGTCGAGCGTCGCCTGTTGTCCAGGCAGCCAGCGATAGACGCCCCACGGCCAGGGATAGCCCGCGCCGGGTTGGCCAATGACCAATGGCTCCGGCACAGCCAGGGGCAGGTGTGGCCCCAGCCGTGGCAGCCAATGGGCTTCCTTGGCCACCTGATCCACAGCCCAATGGATGCGCGGCAGCCGCACGGCCAGGTCATTGCCCAGGCGGTAGATGGCGTTGTCGGTGCCGGCCGACGCGACCGGCGCGAGGGGCAGCCCGGCCCACCGCGGGAACTGCGCCGCCAACAGGCGGCCGACGAGGGCAACGTCGGTATCGACCTCGTCGACGTGCATTTTACGGCCGGCAGAGGACATCGGTCGCTTACGCGGCGCGCTCTGTCAATCGCACAGCTGTGCGCCCCGAGTGCACGGCATTTGGCTGGCGACGATGGTTGGCCAACGCATCTTGGGACAATAGGCCATCGAGGTGATGGACGTCAAGAGCGTACTGCACGGAACGACACTGTATGTGCTCTCTCAGTGCTCCCATCGCCGATGTCATCTATGATAGAGATGCTCTCCTCAAAATGCGCCATAAGGCCCAAGAAACTTCTCGCCATCGAAATGGATCAAGTGTGAAGGGGCATCAGCAATCCACACTTCCGTTTCCCAAGCGATTTCACGGAGGTATCGGACCATAATGGCTCGGTTCGGGAAGGCGGTGACGTAGACCAAACCAGCGGACGACCTCGAAAAAAGGCGTACTAGCTCGGCGCGCCGCTTACTGTCGATTGGCCCATGACTCGTTACCGACTCAATAAGGATTAGCCACTCCCTTGCGGGATAATACAGGATAACATCCGGCATTTTCCCGTGTGAATCTATCTCTACTCCCAGCTTCGTTAGAAGCTCAACGTCAAAGTATCCCCACTTCTCACCGGTATCGCCGACATAGATCAGTGTGCTACCCGGAGCAAAGCGAGGAGCAAATTCCTCAACGATCGCCTTGATCAACTCGCTATGAACTCCTGGACTGAGAGCTATCACTGTATCTGGCACTATCTGTACCGGAACTCGGTGCTGAGTGCGTGCTTGTGCATAGCTAGCAGCGAGCGTCTCTCGATTGAGCAGGTAACCCCCGAGTTTATTAGCCCAAAGAGGTGTTCCAAACGTGTGGAGTAAAGAGAGAGTTGTCGACTCTATTTGATAGCAGGCCTTAGGGCTATTGACTGATCGACCAGGATTGTCAGGATTGTAGAGGACGATTCCAGCAGCCATGAACTGGTGCATTGTCTGACGTCTAAATGTCTCGCGAGTGTTTGGCGCGTAATCTCTTCCATAGTGTTTTTGAATCCAATGCATGATGGGTGTAATACCGATCAGCGGAGCTTCTGCATCAGCCCATCTTTTGTCTGGGGTAAGGTTCAATAGCGCCAATAGACAAAGCGCTGAACGCTCATTCTGTTGTGCTCTCGGCAATCCGAGAAAACCAATAATCTGTAGAGCCTCGTCAACAAGCGTTCTCTGACTGCTCATAGGATTAGCACATCAAACTTGGCATCAATCGTTGATTGCGAAGTGACCTTATGTTGCATAGCCCATTCACCGAACTTAGTAAGGAGCGCCAGACTCGGGTATCTCATCAATCTCAAGTCAGTAGCATTTACCTGCGTATGGCCGTTGAATCGCCGGAAATATTCATCCACGGCAGTGGTATTAAGATATGAGGCAAGTCCGTACGCTAACGCTACAGGTAAGCCGCTCCTGCCTTTGTGCAACACATTGAGATGATTCTCAAAGCCTAAATGAAGTGCATAAGGGAATGATTGAGGCTCGGTCACGCTAGCAACGAGCCTTCGCTTTTCCTCCTTTGAGGAGAACCGACGCACGACACAGTAGTACCCGTTTGGATACAGCCACTTTCTGGTTTCATCGTTTATCTCAATAGCGTTCGGCCTCTTTCTCTTCCCTATAGGCCAAGACACCCCGTTGTCTGTGAAATGACTTGGATAGAGCAGTGGTGCGGTGTCGTTACCAGGATTGTCTCGCAAGTGCTTCTTGGCTCTAAAATCAACTACCGGTCCGGTTGACACAGAAACTCCTAGATCAGCCAACGAATACTTAATAGCCGGAGACGTTTCGATGACATTGTAAATAGGTGATGCTGGTACGTGAATAAAGCTCTCTGGGTCGCCGGGTAAGACAATCTGGTCAAAGGGGTAGGTGTATATTGTCAGATCACTGAAGGAATCATCAGTCGAAGTGGATATCGTAACCGGGCCTTGCAGGCCATCGCGCTCTAGCAAAATAATAAGATTCTCCTGAAGAACTTCATCTTCCCTGAAAACTCTACTTCGAGATTGGAACAAGTGCATACGCCTCAGTGACGAACGTTCTAATATGAAGCTGCGAAATGGGCGGTAGTAAGGGCCATTACAGAAACTGCGGGGAATGATGGCGACGAGCTGGCCATGAGCATCGAGCAAGGCGAGAGCCAAGGCTACAAAGGCTGTATAAAGATTGACGGTTTCAATGCCCGCTCGTCTAAGAGCAATTCTGTATCTGGAATCGCTTCGAATTTTCTTATAGGGAGGATTCAGAATAGCGTGCGTGTATTTGGGCAAGCTTTGGGCAAACAAGCTTCCACTAAGCCAATCAGAGGCAGCATCGACAAAATCAGTGTTTCTAACTCTTATAGAGCAGTCGGGTCGCACACTATACTTGCTGAGTGTACGTTCGAGAGCTGAGCACAGGGAATCGTCAATCTCAAAAGCGTCTAGTGACACGCGTTCAAAACCAAAACGCGCTGTAACCCACTTCTCCAGAAACGCATCAGAAAGCGAACCAATACCCGCCCCCGGGTCTAGCAAGCGACACTCAGAACTATCTCGTTCCTCGAATAGATCAACCATGAACCGCGCAGTTCCTGTAGATGTGAAGAACTGACCCAAAATGGCCCTTTCGTCGCGCTCACGTGGACGCAAATCGCCCCATGCCGCAGTGCTGAGTATTTTCGTCTTGCCGCTCGGCTCATCGATCATATGGCATTCTACTGCAACCAGTCGTCCATCCGGTTCCTGGATAGATTGGGCATAAATGGCCCCAATGCCTTTTCTGAGTTAGCATGTCCAACTCATCTCGAACGTCGGTGGCACCGCTTAGGGCACTGCCGTGTTGTTCACCCAATTATACAACTGAATGACGACAGCAATGTTAATGGTCGGACAACCGCTCTCTCGGGCGGCTATTGAGTGACTATAAACTATCATACTTCGTGAGCTACCCGCGCCATCTGCTTCAAGTGCGCCCGCTCGTGCACCGCCAACGAATCCGCATAGCCCAGCACCGTCCGCTCCAGTGCCTTGCCCGCGCCCGTCACCGTCGCCGAGCGCGCCCACGTGTCGGGCGGCAGCGATGCCAGCACGGCCACGAGCGCCTGGCGCTGGACGGTGTAGGCCTGTAGCGAGGCGCGGAACTCTTGCTGGGGGTAGTCCGTGTGCTTAATCCATGCTCTGGGATTCATGGCGCGGATGGTCGGCCGATCCTCGGCCAGGATAGTGGCGATGCACCCGCCCCACACGTCGGCGCAGGCGCGCAGGTGGGCCAGGATGTCGTTGGCCGACCACTCGCCCGGGGCGGGCGCGGCGCTGAGCTGTTCCGACGACAGCCCGGTCGCCGCCGCGGCGATACGGCCGGGCGCGGCGGCCAGCAGGCTTAGAATCTGCTCGGTGGAAAGCCTTGTTCTGCTCATAGGTCTCTTCTGGCAACGCGGGCCACGGCCTGGGGTGGCCACGGCCTGGTTGCCACGGCGACGCCCGCCTCACCGTCCGGCAAACTCGTCGGGCGCAACGGTCCGAATCTCAATCGACGTATCGGGCGCGGCCCGGCCCGTCAGGCGGCGGATGCCCTCTCGCACCAGCCCCACCATCGACCTCGTGGGGCTAAGCACATTGACCGACAGACCCGTCTTGCCGTCGGTGGCGCTGGAGGCCAGCCAGAGCGCCTTCTGGGCCGGCATCTCGGGCTGGTTGCCCCACAGGCGAATGACCGTTTCCAGCGGCTTGACCTTCGCCTCATAGCCCTGCACGACATCGACGCGCCGCAACATGTCGGTATCGACGAGGCCGGGATTAAAGGCGAAGATGCCCACGCCACTGTCTTTATATTCCGCGGCCAGGGCGGACGTAAAGCTGGCAACCCACACCTTGCTGGAGCTATAGGCGTTCTGATACTTGATGCCCTTGCGGCTGCTGCGGCCGAGGAGATTGATCAGCTTGCCGCGCCCGGCAGACAACATGTAGTGCAGAGCGACCATCGAGCCGTTATAGGTGCCGATGATATTGGTATCGATGACGCGCATGAACGCGTCCGGTGCTATCTCGGCCGTCGGCCCATAAACTGAGGACAGGCCGGCATTGTTGACCCAAATATCAATGCCGCCGAAGCTCTCGGCCGCGAATGCGCCCAGGGCTTTCACCTGCTCCAGCTGACCCACGTCACAGGCGAGGCCCGCCGCCCGCGCCCCACCGGCCCGCAAGCCGGCCACGGCCGCATCGACCGTGGCCTGGCTGCGGCCGGCAACGACCACGGCCGCGCCCTCGGCGGCGTAGGCCTGAGCGATGCCCAGCCCCAGCCCGCGGGTGCTGCCGGTAATAACCGCTACCTTGTTTTCCAGTATCTTCGTCATCATTTCACCAGACTTACGACGGGCGGAGGATCAGGCACGTCGCCGTTGCGTGGGCATAGAGGTTGCCGCCGGCGTCTTTCAGCGTCCCTTCCGAAATGCCCAACGACCGGGAGACGAAGAGCACCTTGCCCTCGGCGATGAGGGGCACACCGCGGGGGACGGCCTTCAGCATCTTCACGTTCAAATCGACCGTGCCATAGCCGACGCCCGGCCCCAGCACGGTATGGACGGCGCAACCCGTCACCGAGTCCAGCACCGTGGCGGCGAAACCGCCATGCACGCCGCCAAGTGGGTTCAGGTGGCGTTCGTCGGCCTGGGCCTCGAAGACGATACGGCCGTGTTCGGCGACCACGCCTTTCATGGGGATGATGTGGGCGATGGGCGGCATGGGGAGGTTGCCCGCCACCATGGCTTGCATGAGTTCGAGACCGGATAGGTGCTTCATCGACATGGCTCTACCCCGCCAGTGCGTGGGCCAACTGCGGTAGCGGCTCGCTGCTGCTGCCATCATCGCCCACCTCATTCGCTACGCTCAGCCCGTAGCCACTCTCAATCAGTTCGACCAAGCGCCGCGTGAAACGGGCGGCCGGCGCGCCGGCGCGCCGTCGCGCTGTTGGCCGGCCCGGCGGGTTGTTCCATGTTTCCCCCACGAATAAATGCAGCCCGGTTGGCCATTGTGTCGTCTGAAGTGGCCGGGCGCGATGATCAGCAGGCTATCATTTATAGCCAGAGCCATTATAATACTTTCTGGGGCGCATCGCCTCTTCCTATCGGTCGGTCGCGCAGAAAATTCATCTAGCAGTCTCATAAGGACTGCCCCGGAGGTAGTTTCATGCGATTTTCCCGACTCACCCTTGCCATCGTTGCTGCCATCAGTTGTGTCAGTCTCGGCTGGGCTTTGGCTCAAGGCGGTACGGAGCCGGCAAACGACGGCGGGCAGATTCCGGCCCTGATTGACGCCTCCGTCGGCCGCGGCTTCACCTATCAGGGATACCTGACGGAGAGCGGCGCGCCCCACAACGGCACCTGTGACTTCCGCTTCAAGTTGTGGGACGCCCCGACCGGCGGCAACCAGATTGGCGCCACCCAGACAGTTACCCAGGTCGCGTTGACGGGCGGCCGCTTCACTGCTCTGGTCGATGACGCCAACCAGTTTGGCCCGACAGCTTTCGACGGCAATGCGCGTTGGCTGGAGGTGGCGGCTCGCTGTTCAATCGCCAGCGATTTCATCACCCTCGCCCCACGCCAGGCTTTGCGCGGCGTACCTTACGCCCTGGGATTGAGGCCGGGGGCGGTCATCAGTGGCGAAGTTCCCTCCAGTGGTGTGCTGGTGCTCAACAACTCAGCCGACAATGGACTCGCCCTGAAGTCAGATAGCGGCGGCATAGCTGTAGAGACGGCCTTTGTTGGCGTCCGGATAGCGAATGCGCTTAACGATGGGTTCCAGGTGCAATCGGCCTTCGCCAGTGGTTACTCTGTGGGCGCCGCAGGTATTAACGGCCTGTACATCAACACTGCCGGAAAAGATGGCGTCGCGATTGACACGAGCGGCGATAATGGGGTCATCGTCAACCAGGCCGGCGGCGCCGGTATCAACGTCAACCAGGCCGGGGAGAGCGGCTTTCGCATCGGTTTAACAGCAGGCGACGGCCTATTGGTCGGGAATGCCGCTAAGGCCGGGGTCAAGGTGATGAATGCCTCAACCGGTCTGGCGGTGTATGGCGACGACACAAGTATTGGTCTCCTGATTCAACCGGAAAACCCCGATTGGGCGGGTGTGTTTGATGGGGATGTCCAGATCACCGGCTCATGTACCGGTTGTCGCTTGGCGACGATTGGCGTCAACGTGGGCAATCGGCCGCTCCAGCCGGGCGACATCGTCGCCATTCAGGGGGTGAGTCCAGGCGTACAGGGTCAGGCAGACTTGCTCTGGCAGGTGACGCCCTTCGAGCCGGGACTCACGCCAATCGGAGTGGTGGCCGGTCGCATGGAACTGGTCACGTATGATCACCTCAGCCCCGACGGACAACCGGCCCAGTATTTAGCTCCAAGACCGGGCGCGGTGATCCCAGGTGGCACAGTCGATATCATCACCTATGGCCCCGTTCAAGTGCGTGTTCAGCCGGACGCAGCCATCGCCCCCGGTGACCACGTGATAGCCGCCGCCGCGGGACAGGGCCGGCCAATGAACATCGCCACTGCTGACCCGGCCGATATGCTGTCGTCCATCGGCATCGCCCTGAGCGAGCCGGACGCCGACGGCCTGGTATGGGTGCTGGTCAATGGACACTAGAAAAGAACCGATCACGCCACGCTACCGCTCAAGACGGCGAGCGGGACTTGTTTTGGGCCTGGCAGCTGTCGTTTTCATGGCCATCGGCTCACTCGCCGCCTTGAGCGACGCCTTTGTGCTAGACTGGTGGACGGTGACGAGCAGCGACACGATGACCGGCAACACGCTGCGCTTGTCCGGCAGCATGGGCCAGGCCGACGCCGGTACGATGAGCGGCGGAACCCTTCGCCTTAGCGGCGGCTACTGGATTCCCCCCGTCGCCGGCGACGCGCCCGGCCCGAAGCAGTATCGAGTGGTCCTGCCGACGATTCTGGGCGGGCCGTAGAACGCCGGCCCTTACCGGCAATAAAGTGTAATTCATGACACCTGATCAAATCGAAACCGAACTGCAACCCCTCCTCCCCCGCGTGGCCAAACCCGGCCGCTACACCGGCGGCGAGCTGAACCAGGTCGTCAAGGACTGGGACAGCATCGGTTACCGCGTGGCCATGGCCTTCCCCGACCTCTACGACATTGGCATGTCCAATCTCGGCTGGATGATCCACTACGACATCATCAACAAGCACCGCAACCTGCTGGCCGAGCGCGTCTTCTGCCCCTGGGACGACATGGAGGCGGCTATGCGCGCCCGCGGCATCCCCCTCTTCTCGCTGGAGACGAAGCACCCCATCCGCGATTTCGACATGCTGGCCATGACGCTGCCCTATGAGCAGCTGTTCACCAACGCGCTGAACCTGCTCGACCTGGCCGGGCTGCCAGTACGCTCGGCCGACCGCGACGCCCGCTACCCGCTGGTCGTCGCCGGCGGCCACGCCTGCTACAACCCCGAGCCGATGGCCCCGTTCATCGACGTCTTCGTCATCGGCGAGGGCGAGGAAGTGCTACTGGAGATCATCGCCACGATGCGCGCCGCGGCCCACCTGGATCGCGAGACGCAGTTGCGCCATGTGGCCAGCATCACCGGCTGCTACGTGCCCCGCTTCTACGACGTGGCCTACCACGACGACGGCACGGTCGCCGCCATCACGCCCAACGTCCCCGAAGCGCCGCCGCGCGTGTTGAAGGCCATCGTCCCCGTCCTGCCGCCGCCGGTGACGGACTTCATCGTGCCCTTCGTGGAGACGGTCCACAACCGCGCCCCCATCGAGATCATGCGCGGCTGCACGCGCGGCTGCCGCTTCTGCCACGCCGGCATGGTCACCCGGCCGGTGCGCGAGCGGCCGGTCGAGGAAGTGCTGACGGCGATGGAGGCCATCCTGGCCAAGACCGGCTACGAGGAGATCGCCCTCATGTCGCTGTCGTCGAGCGACTACAGCCACGTGCTGGAACTGACCCGGCGCATCGGCGAGCGCTTCGGCGGCCTGGGGTTGAACATCTCCCTGCCGTCGCTGCGCATCGAGACGGTCAGCACGCAGCTGATGGACAACCTGGGCGACGGCCGGCGCAGCGGCTTCACCCTGGCCCCCGAAGCGGCCACGGAGAAGATGCGCAACATCATCAACAAGTACGTCACCCACGAGCAACTGCTGGAGACGGCCCGCGAGATCTACCGCCGCGACTGGCGTACCATCAAGCTCTACTTCATGATCGGCCACCCGCAGGAGGAGATGAGCGACGTGGCGGCCATCGTCGATCTGGCGCGGCAGGTGCTGGCCGAAGGGCGGCGCTTCCACGGCAACAAGGCCGCCGTCAACGTCGGCGTCAGCACCTTCATCCCCAAGCCACATACGCCCTTCCAGTGGGAGCCGATGGGCGACATGGCCGGCATCCGCGCCAAGCTGGACTACCTGATCGCCGAGTTCAAGCGGCCGGGCCTGAAACTGCGCTGGAACGACCCCGACGAATCGGTGTTTGAGGGCATGTTGACCCGCGGCGACCGGCGCATGGCCGCCGTCGTCGAGCGCGCCTGGCGCAAGGGAGCCAAGTTCGATGCCTGGCAGAACCACTTCCGCGGCGACGCCTGGGCCGCGGCGATGGCCGAAGAGGGCCTGGACGCGGCCTTCTTCACCCACCGGCCGCGGCGCATCGACGAGGTCTTTCCCTGGGAGCATATTGACGTGGCCGTGACGCGCCGCTTCCTGACCGGCGACTATCTGATGAGCCAGCGCCAGGAGACGCGCATCGACTGCCGCCAACACTGCTTCGCCTGTGGCATCCTGCCCAAGCTGAAGGATCTGCGCCGCGAGACGCCGCCGGAGGCGTGGGAGTGCCCGCCGGTGACGAAGGTGGCCGACCGGCGGCCGGCGATCATCCAGCTGTAGCGAGCGTTCGGGGCAGTATGAGGGCCATATTGTTCGTCAAACGACGCGCCGCCCTGGGCCTCGTGGCGCTGCTGTTCGCTGGCCTCGCCGGTTGCACGACGCCCGAGCATCCAGGGGATATCGCCACGACAGCTACAGCGGCCACAAGCAGTCCGGCCGCGCTCGCGACCCAGGTCGATACGCCCTCCGTCGCCGCAGCCACGGCCACAGCCGCCACGCGCGCTACGCCCTCGCGCCCAACCGGCGGCAGCCCCACTGGCCCACTCCAGCCCGAACCGGCGGCAACAGCCACGGCCACACCGCCAACGCCCTCGCCAACCGTGCCCCCGATCCCCACCTCAGCCGAGGTGGACGGCTGGCTCGTCTACGAAAATGACTTCCTCGGCTATCGCTTCAGCTATCCGCCGGGGACAAGGCTACGTGTCCAGGGCGTTACCGGCTTCCCAACGGACGAGCTACCGGAAAACATGACCGTCGAGGGGTATCTTGCCCAACTGGAGGCCGAATATCCTGACAATCTCTGCGTGACGATCGCCTATCAGGCTGTATTTATCGCCTTCGTGCCATCTTACGATACCGTTGGCAAATACACCGTACCCTGCGGCGTCACCGGCGTCGGCGATTTCGAGATCAGAACGGAAGAGGTAAGCCTTATCATCGATGGCCGGCAAGTGTCCGGCTCTCTCCATCGGATGTTTGGCGGGGAAGGCAATTGGCGGGGCGAGTTCACCCTGTTGGAAGCCAGCGACGACCTGGGGATCCATTACGGCAGCACAAACGACGCGACCCACGAGGAGTTCCTCGACGCGCAAGAGACGATGATGCAGATCGTCCTGTCGTTGCGTCTGGACTAAGCGATCTACGTCGTTTCGTCTGTACCCGTGGCCAGCGCCGCCAGCACCCGTTGGCGAACTTCTTCGGCCGTCAGCTCGCTTGTGTTCACCACCAGATCGGCGTGTGCCCGCGCGTGGGCCAGCCGCGCCTTCTCCCGCTCCAGGAACTCCGGCTCGCCGAAGTGCGGCCGCCGCGTCAACAGCGCCTCGTAGCTGATGTCGAGATAGATCAGCACGTCGGGATCGACCAGCCGCCGCCACATATCGGGTACGTAGGAGTGCTCCTGCGCCGGGTGGCGGGCTTCGTAGCCGGCCGCCCGCAGCGCCGCCACGAGCGTGCTCTTGCCGCTGGCGCACGGGCCGACGACGGCGACGCGAAGGGAGGATGCGGAGGGGATGGACATGGTGAAGAGAGTGGTCAGCGGTCGGCGGCCAGCATCAGCTACAGGATTAGCCGTCCATTCAACCGCCGCACTTCGTCCCCGTCCGTGCTGTCCAGGACAGCGATGGCCATCACGCTGATGTCGTCGCGGGCGCGACCGTTGTCCATGGCCAGCGCCTCGGCCAGCAGCCGGTCGCAGATCGTGTGGGCGTCGCCGATGCCCTCGCCGACCATCTGCCGGAACGCCTCAGCGGGGTCATAGGCCGTGCCCCGGCCGCTCAGCGTGCCCGCGTGGCGCAGGCCGTCGGTGAAGGCCACGACGATGGTGTTGACCTCGATCGGTATCTCGCTGATGACCGGCTTGGTATTGCGGTGGACGCCGACGGCAACCGACGGCTGATCGAGCAGGTAAAAGCCGTCGGCGGCCGTGTGCACCAGCACCGGCGACTCGTTGTTGCGGCTGATGACCAGCGTCCGCGTCAGGGTATCGACGGAGATCATGTTCAGCGTGGCCGAGACCTTGCCGCCGCGGTTGGTATAGAGATAGTCGTGGGCGGCGCGGGCGGCCGCGCCGTCGCGCACGCCTTCGCTGAGCAACTGCACCGCCTTGCGGGCGACGATGTTGCTGATGAGCTTGGCGCTCTTGCCGCTGCGCTGCCCGTCCACCAGCACCATGGAGATGCCGCCGTGCGGCCGCTCGATCATCTCCAGCGTATCGCCGCTCTCGCTGGTGGCCCACTTGGTGACTTTGGCAACTGCGAATTGAACTTCCATAGAACTTTTTCGAGGTCGATATCGTCTCTATCATAGCAGGGTTCCCGGGATAGAGAATAGGGCCGCAGATGCGGCGGATTCTCGCCGCTCAAGGGATGATGGCCCGCTCGGCGGGGGGCCGGATGAATAAGAGGCGTCCTCTCGGTGGCGTGCCGGCGCGCCGACAGGGCTACAATTGGGCTGACTGACTTTTAGCCAACAGGGAGACAACCATGATTCGTCACCAGAACTTCCCCTCACGCCACATTCCGCCGCGTCACGTCGAGGTCTGGCTGCCGCCCGGCTACGACGACGGCGACGGCCGCTACCCCGTCCTCTATATGCACGACGGCCAGAACTGCTTCCACGCCGCCGACTGCGGCTTCGGCGTGGCCTGGGAAGTACAGCACGCCCTGGCGCGGCTCATCGCCGCCGGTGAGGCGCGGCCGGCCATCATTGTCGGCATCTGGTGTTTACCCGCCGAGCGCACCGTAGAGTATCTGCCGGCCCGGCCGTTCCTCTACCTGTCCGATCCGGCGCGAGCGCGCATCCTGGCCGGCATAGGCGGCGCGCCGTCGTCCGATGCCTATCTGGCTTTCCTCGTCGAGGAGTTGAAGCCCTTCATCGACGCCACCTACCGCACCCGGCCCGGCTGCGCCGACACCTGCGTCATGGGGTCGAGCATGGGCGGGCTGATCTCGCTCTATGCCGCCTGTGAGTACCCTGACATCTTCGGCGGCGCGGGCTGCGTCTCGACCCACTGGCCGGCCGTTGAGGGCGTCATCGTCCCCTATCTGCGCCAGCGACTGCCCGACCCCATCACCCATCGGCTCTACTTCGACCACGGCACGACGACCCTCGACGCGCTCTACGCGCCTCTGCAGGCCCAGGTTGATCTGCTGGTGGCCGCGGCCGGCTACGCCCGCGACCACAACTGGCAGACGCTGGTCTTCCCCGGCGCGCCCCACGACGAGCTTGCCTGGCGGGCGCGCGTCCACCAACCCTTGCGCTTTTTGCTCAGCCAGGGCATGAGCCAGGCATGAGCGCCGGTTGCGGCGGCCGTCGGCCCGAGTAAGATGGACTGTCTGGCGCGGCGATGGCCGCGCCTGATCATTCATATGAGATACAACCTTTTTGATATTCATTCCCGGCTCGCCGTAGCGCTGGCCATCGTCGCCGTCGCCCTGGTCGCCTGTGGGGGAGCCGCGCCGGCCGCGGATATGACGCCGCCAGCCACCTTCCCCGCGCCGCCGAACGGGACCGCGGCAGCCACACCCGTCGCGGAGTTACCGACTGGTTACCCCGTCGCCACGCCGGCGGGCGGTCTGCCCACGGGCTACCCGGGCCAGGCCACCCCACCCGCGCCACCGCCCACTGGTGACCCCGACGCCGCGGCCACGGCGCTATCGTCCACCGACGCCGTCTTTGTGCCCATGATTGGCCAGGGCGTTGGCCTGTCGCCGCAGCCCGAAGCGCTGCCGGCCACAGCAGCGCCGCCCACGGCCACAGTCGAACCGCCCCCAGCCACACCGGAGCCACCAACGACCACACCCGATCCGGCGACGCTCATCAACGTCTCGCCGACGCCCATCCGTGTGGTCGACTTCGCTGCCGTCGCCGCCGAACTGGCCGCGCGGGATGAAGTCCTCGTCTACAACAAGATCGGCTTCCACGTCACTTTCCTGGAGCATAGCGACCAGCTGGACGGTTGGATGCAGCGGCTCGATGCCGAGGGCGTGCCCTTCTTCCTCAAGAGCGTCGATAACGCCGAGCCGCTCTACAAGGCGCAGGAACTGATGAAGGTCAGCGGCGTGCCGCACACGCTGGTCTACCGCTCCACGCTCTACGACGTGCCCGACTACAACCTCGACCCGGTTGCCGCGGCCGAGTCCTATTGGGAACTGGAGAAGGCCATCTGGCCGCCGGAGCTAGATCCGTCGCTCGTCTGGCTAGAGACGATGAACGAACTGGACAAGACCCGCGCCGAGTGGCTGGCCCAGTTCTCGCTGCGCACGGCCCAGTTGGCCCTGCGCGATGGCCACCGCTGGGCGGCCTTCGGCTGGGCGTCGGGCGAGCCGGAACCGAGCGACTGGGAGTCGCCGGCCATGCTGGAACTGCTGCGCCTCATCGGCGAGCATCCCGACCAGTTGGCCATCGCCCTGCACGAGTACAGCTACACCATCGACGACATCGCCGACGACTACCCGCACAAGCTCGGCCGCTTCCTAGACCTGTTCCGCACCGCCGACGCCCACGGCATCCCCCGGCCGACGGTGCTCATCACTGAGTGGGGCTGGAGCTACGACCGCATCCCGCCGGAGCCGCTGGCGATGGAGGATGTGACCTGGGCGGCGCGACTCTACGCCGCTTACCCACAGGTGAAGGGCGCGGCCATCTGGAATCTGGGCAAGCTGGATGACAACCTCCTGCCGCTCAACACGCAGGTGAGCGGCCTGATCGACAACATGCTCGCCCTCAGTCTCGACACGACCTTCAGCGCCCCCGCCCCGCCGGCGCAGACGCCCCTCGACGCCAGTCTGTTCCCGCCACCAAAGTAGCGATGGGGCGCGGCACACGCTATACGCCATACTGTGCGCAAGTGAGGTTGGACCATGACCGAGACGATCGCGTTTTCGCCGCGCACAATCCGCGATGCCACCGGAAATCTGGAAGGGGCGATCCTCGACTACCGCGAGTCCGGGTGCCAAGAAGTTGCAGGGAAGAACCGACCGATGGCGCATTCGCGTCGGCGACTACAGAATCATATACCGGATCGTAGACAGCGAGCGCCAAGTCCTCGTCAACCGGATCGCCCAGCGGCGCGAGGCGTATCGTCCCTCAGCGCGTCGGCCGAGGCCCAAGTCCGCTTCTCGTTCACTGGCCGCAACCACACGCTGACCCGCTCCGGTTGCATCGTCTCCTGAATCACCCGAGCTAACTCGGCCACCAGCGCGTCGAGGTCCGTCTCGTCGCGGGCGGTGGTGGCAAAGCGGGCCAACACCTGCTCGGCGTCGTACTTGCGGCGGAAAAAGCGCCGGTCGATGATCTCCTGGATGCGGCGGCGCAGCGGCAGAAACAGAGCGGCGATGAGCAGCGTGGACAGGACGACAGCCGGCGTCGACTCACCTGTCAGCGGCGACAACAGGTGTTGCAGGACGACAACGCTACCAAAGTAGACCAGCGTCAGCGCGCCGGTCAGGAGCGCGTAGGCAGTCGTGCGCCGGATGAGCACATCGAGGTCCCACAGCCGATAGCGGGCCACGGCCATGGCAATAGCCAGCGGAATGGCGGCCGTCGACAGCATGTTCACGAAATAGAACCAGACGCCCGTCGCGCCCGAGGCGACCAGCGCGGCCATGCTGACCCATAGCCCGGCCAGGACAAGCCACTTGAATTGCTGCCGCTCCAGACCCGTGGCCCGCAGGCCGCGAACAACGGCTGAGAGCGTGGCCAGGGCCAGCAGGATGAGGAAACTGAACCACGCCGTTACCGAGAACGCGCCCAGTGTCTGACCGACTCCGCCCTGAAGGGCAATGGGATTGTCAAACGGAACCCACTTGCCTGTAGGGGAAAGCCAGCTGAAACCGCCCATGACGAACACCGAATAGAGCCACACTCCATAGGCAAACCGCCAGCGCGGCGACGGCAACTGCCCCGATGGAAATAGGAGGACGAGCATAGCGAGTGTTGGTAGCACCAACGCCAGACCGACGGCGGCGAGAACGAACATGGCCGCGGTCAGTGGCAGCGGTTGGGGCGCGACCAGGTAGCTGGTGTAGGTGTAGGCGACGGCAAAAAGGTGGAGTGAATAGCCAAACCCCGCCACGAGCATAAGCCAGGCCAGCGGATTGCGCGGCAGGCGCAGCGCCAGGTAGCCGCCCGTGGTCAGCAGCACCGCCGTGCCCAGGGCGTTGAACACGCCGCTATACCACGGCTCACTATCCCGCACCGAGGGTAACGGGACGGCCCGCCGCGCGAAGGCCATGACCACGACGGCCAGCAACAGCACGGCACCAGCGGTCAGCATCAGCCAGGCCGGCCAGATCCACTTCCGCTTGCCTCTCGGCTCGCCGCCCGGCGGATACGCCATCGAAACAGACCCCAGACTGCCGGTGTTCATCGCCCTAAAGATAGCCCGCGATCGTCTCCTAAACGTTACGAAACGGGGCCGATGGTTGTCATCTCTAGGGTGTGTATGCAAAGTCACATCCAGAGCAGGATGGCCGCGATTGTGATCCAAGTGGCATAGGTCGCTGCCCGTTTGTCGTAGCGGGTAGCGATGCGTCGGTACTGCTTGAGACG
>WBZM01000329.1_pt1 | contig 71277 bp, 77 predicted proteins | sample 5204271 | NCBI WGS metagenome assembly WBZM01 (sample SAMN12344346, study PRJNA552823) | activated sludge metagenome | biome: Activated sludge suspended growth; feature: Nitrification reactor; material: Wastewater; isolation source: activated sludge from nitrification reactor of wastewater... | reverse complement strand
ACCAGTCGTCCATTTCGTCGAACGTGCGCGGGTAATCGACACCCGGAATCGGGCCGGCATTCTCCATGGCAAGAAAATATCAGCACACTTCACGTGCGTCAAAGGGATACCCATTTCGAAGAAAAGAACGATTACGACGGCAGTGACGGCCAGCCAGAAAATGACATTTGGATCAGCCATCATTCCTCCGCTGTTGTGTTGTTGCCACTTGTGATTCGGAAGTGCATCGGGAGATTGTCATCATGGTGTTGTTTTCTCTCGTCGATGGGGCGCGAATATAGCGCAAGTTTTTCCGGAGTGTGCCATTTTTTTGAATTATCCCCATGGCATTCAGCAGTTCCGTCACACCTGCCGTCGATGACAACGGCATTGCACGTGCCGGGCGACGGGGCGCCCTGCCGGCCCGCCCGGCGTTGTAGATTCCGGCGGCGGGTCAGCAGCCGCGACCCTCGGGAAGCCGCGAAAAGCCGAAGCCGCCGTTCCCGGATAGAGCGGGCTGGATGCAGATGGTCATGTTCAGCGCCTTTGCCGAACGGCGCAGATCGGAGGGGAAGGGAGCGAAGGGCACCGACTGCTCGACCACCGATCTGACGAAGGCGATCTGGTCCTGCTGGTCCCCGGCGTTGAGAATCTTGAAACTCTGCAGCGAGCCGTCGGGATTGAGGCGGACCCGTACCGCCGCGTTCTTCAGTCCCCGGGTCCGCGGGTCATTGCGCACGAAGCCGGCGCTGCGGTTGAGCTTCTTGACCAGCGCGTCGAGATACATTTCCAGGCTGAACGGATCGGGCGGTTCGCTGTTCGGCAGGCGCTCTAGTATCTCGCTGCCTTCCTGCTCCTGGCGCGCCTGCTGGCGGCCGTATTCGCGGGCCATGGCCAGCGAGCGCTGGGCGAGACTGGGGCGCGGGCTGGCCTGGGGCTGGCGTTCGAGTTCGCGCAGGAAGCTGTTCATCTCCTCCTTCTGCGCGATCGTCCATTTCGGGGCCGCGCTGGATGCCGCTGGTGCCCGCGACTTGTCGATGGCGATCACCGGCCGCCGTGCCGGCGGCCTGGCGGGAGTGGCGCGCTTGATCGCGGCCGTGGCTGGAGCCGGGGGCGGCTCGACCGCCGGCGCTTGCGGGGTCGGCGCGGCGAACGATGCTTCGAGGCGGGTGGCCGGGCGTGCGGCCTTGGGCTCCTGGCGCGGAATCAGCAGGACCAGGCCGTGCAGGACCAGGGAAGCGGCGATGGCCAGGAGCAGCGAGCGCTGCGTGCGGGAGGTTTCGTTTGCCAGTTGCCGCTTCAACTCGGCAATTTCGAGCAGCAGGGCGTTCTGCGGGCGGGGCGTTTCCTGGAGCGACATCGACCCGATTCTAAACGCTCCCGGCAAGCGCGGTCGATAATGCCGCGGAAGCGAAGGAAATCTTGAAACGGACATATGGTTCGACTATTATACAAACGTGAAAATGAATCCCTTGGTGCGTGCTCCGCGAAGGGCTTTTCCTTGTGCTTGCGCGGGGCCGGCCCGACTGCCGAATGGAGGGTCCGGCGGACTTCGCGACTCCCCTGCCACGCAAGACTGTGACCATGAAGACCTTCAACGTTCTGGTGCTGTGTACCCACAATTCCGCCCGCTCAATCCTTGGCGAGGCCTTGTTCAATCATCTCGGCCAGGGGCGGATTCATGCCTTTTCCGCCGGCAGCCAGCCAAGCGGCGAGGTCGATCCGCTGGCGCTGGCGACCCTGGCGGCGCACGGCGTGCCCTGGCCAGGCACGGGAGTTCCGCGCAGCAAGTCGTGGGATGAGTTTGCCGGGCCGGGGGCGCCACGGTTCGACTTTCTGTTTACCGTCTGCGCCGGCGCCGCCGGCGAGGCGTGCCCGGTTTGGCCCGGCCACCCGGCGACCGTGCATTGGGGAATTCCCGATCTGGCGCAGGTCGAACCGCCGGCAGCGCGGCGTGACGCCTTCGAGGCGGCTTACAGCCAGCTTGCCAGGCGGATCGCGGCTTTCCTGAAATTGCCTCTCGAAACGATGTCGACCGCGGCAATCGTGGCAGCAGCGCAGGAAATTCATGAAAGGGCGGGGCAATGAGCGAACTGACCGGAAAACTCTCGTTTCTCGATCGCTATCTTACCGTCTGGATTTTCGCGGCAATGGGGCTGGGCATCGGGCTGGGTTACTTCCTGCCCGGGGTCGAGGACTTCATCAATTCCTTCCAGGTCGGGACGACCAACATCCCGATTGCGCTGGGGCTGATCCTGATGATGTATCCGCCCTTCGCCAAGGTGCGCTACGAGGAACTGCCCGATGTCTTCGCCGATCGCAAGGTACTCGGCCTGTCGCTGATCCAGAACTGGATCGTCGGGCCGCTCCTGATGTTCGCGCTGGCCGTGATCTTCCTGCCCGACAAGCCCGAGTACATGGTCGGGCTGATCATGATCGGCCTCGCCCGCTGCATCGCGATGGTCATCGTCTGGAACGAGATCGCCAGGGGCTCGACCGAATACGCCGCCGGTCTGGTCGCCTTCAACTCGATTTTCCAGGTGCTGTTCTTCAGCATCTATGCCTGGTTCTTCGTCACCGTGCTGCCGCCGCTGTTCGGGCTTTCCGGTTCGGTCGTCGACGTCTCGATCGGCCAGATCGCCGAGAGCGTTTTCATCTATCTGGGCATCCCCTGCGTCGCCGGCGTTCTGACCCGCGTCATCATGCTGCGCTACGTCAGCAAGGAGTGGTACCACGCGCATTTCGTGCCGAGGATCGGCCCGGTCACCCTCATCGCGCTGCTGTTCACCATCGTCGTCATGTTCAGCCTCAAGGGGCAGTTGATCGTCACCATTCCCCTGGACGTGGTACGCATAGCCATTCCGCTGCTCATCTACTTTGTGGTCATGTTCCTGTTTTCGTTCTACATGAGCAGGAAGGTCGGTGCCGGCTACAGGAAATGCGCCACGCTGTCGTTCACTGCAGCCAGCAACAACTTCGAACTGGCCATTGCCGTGGCGATTGCAGTCTATGGGATCAACTCCGGTGCGGCTTTCGCTGCGGTCATCGGCCCGCTGGTCGAAGTTCCGGTGATGATCGGGCTGGTCAGTCTGTCGCTGTGGCTCCAGAAACGCTTCTTCAGTGGTGAAGCGGCCTGAGCATTCGAAGCGAACCTACTTGAGGAATTGCCATGCTTGAATACGATGTTTTTGCTCAAAGACTATCGGCGCATGGCAGCATCGCGACAACCAAATGTGCTGAAGTGAGGCTTGATACCGATCTCGATGGTCGCCAGGATGCCTTCAATCCGGCTGAATTGCTATTGGCAGCTCTTTCAGCATGCATGTTGAAGGGGATTGAGCGGGTGACGCCTATCCTGAAGTTCGAGTTTCGGGACGTCGCGATTCAGATTCACGGCTGGCGGCAGGACTCACCGCCCAGGATGGACCGCATCGAGTACACCATATGGGTTGATACCGACGAGCCGGACCGTCGTCTCGAACTGCTGCACGAGAATGTTCGCAAGTACGGCACGGTGTTCAACACCGTGTCTACCGGTTGCGAGCTGAAGGGGCAATTGTTGCGTGGCAGGCCAGAGTAGGGCATGACAATGCCCTGTCTCCTGGGTGCCTGGTCAGCGACTGACGCGGAACTGCGCGGTTATTTGCGGCATCGCATGGGTTGCCATGAAGACGCTGACGACCTCCTGCAAGAGGTTTTCATCAAGGCGCTGCGTCAGGGCAGCAACTTTTGCCAAGTGAAGAACCCGCGTGCCTGGCTGTTTCAGGTCGCCCGGAATGCCCTGGCGGATCGTCTGCGGGTGGCGCATGAACACATTGCACTGCCCGATGATCTGGCCAGCCCGTCGATCGAAGGTCCGCCAGCGGTGGACGGTCTTGCCCAATGCCTGCCCCGGGTACTGGCCGAACTTTCTGATCAAGACCGCCTGGCGATCACTCTCTGCGATCTCGAGCGCAGGTCACAGCAGGTTCTGGCAGATCGACTGGGGGTCTCGCTGTCGGGCGCGAAATCGCGGATTCAACGTGCCCGCAAGCGTCTCAAGGCGAAGATGGAACAAGGCTGCCGGGTACGCTATGACGAGAGTGGCAATGTCGCCGGCTTTACTCCCCGTCCTCCGGTTGCTGGCTGAGATTTCCGGAGTTTGACCAACCCGGTCGCCTGCGTGTTCTTCCTGTTCGCCTCGTCTCCGGTATAGAGAAGTCAATCGGGAGGACGGTACCCTTGCTTCACTTATTTCATATTAACCGGAGACAGTTTCCGCGTGCCAAGAAGATGTATTCGCTACGGCATCTTCCAGCGACATGCCGCTTTCCACGCGATCCATAATTAAGCGCTGCAAAATGGCACCCAGCATGGCAACGTTGTCGGCCATCATGGGCGCAACTTCGCGCAGGAACTGGACGGTGGGCGGGTCGTAGGCATAGGCCCCAAGATGGGTATCCAGATCCTTGCTGGTGGCCAGTGCGTAGCAGAGGTCGTAGATCAGGTTGAAGCTGCGCTGTTCCTGTAGCGCATCGGACGGCAGCAAGTTTATGCGCACTTCTTCAGACAGGTCACGACGAAAATCCTCCAGTCCGTAGTCGGCCCGGACCTTGACGACATCTTCCGGCGAAAAATCCCATTGCATCGTTTGTCTCCTGGTGTTCAGCCAAATATGGCGGCAAAGGCGTCTTGGTCATCGCGGCAGACCGGGCAGATCTTTTCCGGTACGATAGAAACGAAATGGCGGTCACAACGCGAACAGCGCTGCTTGTTCAAAGACGTCAATGTCTGCACCGGCTGATCAGAACGGGCATCGAAACTCGCCTCGGCATCAAGCACGCGCGGCTGGCAAACTTCGAGGCAGGCCTGGCAGGCAACACAGCGGTCGATCTTGAACTGTAGCGCCCAGGCATCCGGATTTTCAGCGATCTGGATGGCTCCAGTCGGGCAAACTCGGAAGCAGGCTTCGCAGACCGTGCAACCGGACTGCAGGGTCAGCCGCATTAGCGGTAGCCCCTCATGAAACTGAATCGGGAAGGCTTGCCCATTCTTCTGCTGGGTAACGATTTGCAGCAGCTCGCGACGCTCGGTAATCGAGTAGGGGCCAGGACGAATAGCCTTTGCCGGGACTGGCTCACTCTCTTGTTGAGGCTTGGCGAGGATGACTTCATCGATACCACGGCCGATCAGGCGGCGGAACAGTTGGCGGCGGGCCGGGGCAAATTCCGTGGCCTGACTGCGGCTCAGGGTCTTGGGTGGCGGTGCGAGCTGCGGTAGCGTCCAGTTGATTGGCGTTTCTGTGTTGGTTGCGCCATCCGAAGCCCCGTGATACAGGACATCAACGGCTTCGAGGTTGAGCGCCAGCTGGGCGCCGCCGGTTTTGCCATGGGAACACTCGCTGCAGTGCCACAAGCCATGCAGCGTGACCGGGATGCCTCGTTTGGCAAGATAGGCTAGCGTCACGCCGTCGACCGTTCCCAGGCAGGGAACAACAGCATCTGCGTGTGCTCCAGAGGGGGTGCAGGCTACACTCCAGGTGGGTTGCTTGATAGCTTGGCGCAGTAGATCGATCAGCTTGAAACCACTGCTTGACCAAGCACCGGTCTGGCACGCACTGATGCACAACGCACAATTCTGGCAATTCTTCGGGTCGACCGTAGCACCTTCGTCATTCAGCGCAATTGCCTCATGCGGGCAGGCATCTGCGCAGCGCTGGCACTCGCTGTAGCGATAGCGGTAGCGGGTGCACTGGCTTCTGCGAATGCTCGGTGTTGCTAGGCTCATTTTTTTTTGCTTTGCAGCTTTTGCAGTGGCTGGCCCGTCTCACAGGTGTTGTGCGGAATGACGAACTGCAGGGTTGAGCCGGGAGCGCCGTCGCTTGCCGGCGCGCTGCTCAGGCTTGCGGTCGCAGCCTGCCAGGCTTTCAGTCCGCCTTTGACGGCAAGAATGGGCTTGCCAGGGTGCTGTTTCTCGAAGATGCCGGCAATGCGTAGCGCCTCGCTGTCGTTGTCGGCCAGCACAACGACCATAGCCGTTGGCTTGATGCTCAGGCCGGGGCGATAGGGCAGCGCCTCCGTTAGCGGTGCTGTGGCGCGATTCAGTTCCTTGCGGCCGTCTATGACACAGCAGGGGGGGCTATCTTTCAGAGCTAACTTCAATTCGTTTCCACCAAGCAGAGATACATCAGCGTGGCCTAAATTGCTGACCAGCAATCCGCTCAGCACGCATGCCGTGGACAGGAGTTTCACGAAGTTGCCTCGACAGGTTCCTCTGCATTGCCATGGCATTGCCAGGCTTCGCGCTGTTGATATAGATCATCTGGCAGCGCCAGTTGGCGAACTTGGCCGAATGCTATCCAGTCGGCGAGCGGCGGGGTGCAGTTGGCGCGTGGGGCAACCCACAGCTGCTCGCCCAGCTTTTCGACCAGACCAGCGCACAGGTTGAGGTCGATATCGTTCTCGATGTCGGCGTGCAGCAGTACCGTTTGTGCTCCACGCGCCACCATCTGGCCTATCCACCACTCGGCATGGGTACCGGTGCCTGAACCGTCGGCGAGCAATACCTCCCAGGTCGGCTCGCACAGCGAAGGGGTGACGACCTTGAAGTCGGCATTGGAAACCGTCTCGAATGACCAGTCGACCGCAAGAATGCGAACGGGCACATAGAGGCCGATCCTCTCCTTCCCGTATTTATCGACCAGTCGCTCAATGCAGCCGCTGTCGAGCATCGCGGCTTCGCCGATCAGAACCAACTGTGCACCGGCTGCCAGCAGAGACTCGGCCCGGGCTTCGCCGCCAGTAGGTAGAACGATGGCCGCGCATGATGCGGCGCAAGTATCGGCGCTCGGTCCGTCGAAGAGGAATTGCGTTTCCTGAGCCGGATCGAAGATGTCGGAAAGGCAGCAGAGGCGGACAGTCATGGCGTGCTGTGGAAATACTGGAACTTCGGATAGGCAAAAGGATACAACGGGCAAGGATCGTCAGCGGCCAGACCGCAGAGCATGGGGCGCAATTCCTGGAGTGCGCCGACAATCGGGTCGATGGCCACGCCGAGATAGCTCGGGCGGTACTTGTTCAAGGCCATCAGCGCATCGTCGGCCATCAGCAGGGCGCCTTCCTGGTTCTGGTTCTGGGTGAAAAACAGCGCCAGAACGGCAAAGGCCAGGGACTGCAGAAACTCGGCCTCCGGGTCTTTTTGGCCGAGAACACTGTCACGGATCAAACGTGACCAACGTTCATTTAGCCAGTCGTGCAATTGCCCGAGTTGGTTGTTGTCCCACATGGCAGCCACTTCGCTCCAGTCGAGTTCGGAGAGAACCTGGCGATCTGGCTGTGAAAATGGGCGGGCGTGAAGATCGAGCAGCATGGCGTGTCCTTAGAAGCGCAGGTCATGCAGGGTATGTTCGGTTTTGCCGGGGCTTTCTTGGGTGCCTGATGGACAGGCGCCGCAAATCGGCTCGTCAGGGTTGAATTCGACCTGGATTTCACTCTTGGGTACGACAGCCCGTCCCATGTCGAGATCTTCCAGATTCTTCAGGTTCATGGCGGCGATTTCCTCTTCGGCAAAGCCGCCCAGAAATTTGGCCATTTCGCGATAGAACGAATGATTGCTGGCCCGGCCGATCAATCGACTGTAGCCGCGTGCCCAGCGTCCCAGATGCTGGGTCCAGAAGCGCTTGATTTCCTTGTCGAGTCGCCGGTACTCCTTCAGCTGATCAGTGCTCAAGGCCTCCACGCAGCGGTTCAGCAATTCGGCCACGAAAAGGAGTTCGACCCCCAGGTGGTCAGGGAAGACTTCGAAGCGGCCCTTGCAGAGCGTGAATCCGGCTTCACGATAGGTTCGCTCCAGTTGGAAACACGGTTCCTGCTTGAAGCGCCCCATCAGGCGAACCGACTCGACCGGCGGAAAGCCGCCGGATGAAGCGAACAGCGTGGCGTATTCGCAGGCCAAAATCTCAGCCAGCTCGGCCGGATCGGGGACAAGGAAATCTGCCTCGAATTCGACGTTGACCGCAGCAAGTTGGCTTAGCAGGGCATTGTCGCGCAGGGCCAGCAGGAAGTCGCGACTCGGCTCCTCGACAAAGACGCCGGCCAGCAGCCGGTAGATATTCGCCCGCGCCAAGCATTCCTCGCGCAGTTCATCGGTGCCGACTTCGGCGGGAATGGCGTGCGATTCGTTCGCATGCTCAATGGCAAAAGCGGTATCCAGCATCACTGCTCCCGAAAAAAAACGGCCCGCCAGCATCGTCGCAGGCGGGCCCAAGCTCGTTGCTACTACAAGACTCCGATCAATGCCCGCCACCGGCCTTGTGCTTGACGCTCTCCGGACCAGCCCAGGATGCCATTTCCGGATGCATCTTGCGGTGCAGGTCACCGGTGAACGCATAGCGCATGGTTTCCTTGTAGGCGGCCAAATGCTTGTCCCAGTCGGCGACGGAATCGCCATACTTGTCATTGGGGCCGGCCTTGGTCACCTTGACCACCGTGTCGTACCAGCCCTGTGAACCGCCGATGGGGTCGGCAACCACCGGAATGATGTCGTTCGGGTGCACCCCTTTGTCATCCCACCACACGTTGTTGAGGTCCGGATCGTCCTGGCCATGGCTGTACTCGCCCCTCTTTTCCTTCAACCTGAGCGTTGCCAGACGGCCGTATTCCCAATGGCCGAAGCCGGTCGGGATGGAAATCACTTTCGGATGGATGCCTTCGGTCACGTAGGCTTTGGTGACCAGATAGCCTACCGGGCTTTCGATGCGGACCAAGTCGCCAGTCTTCACACCCAGCTTGGCCGCTGTTTCAGGATTCATCCACGCCGGATTGCTGTGGGCGATTTCAGCCAGCCATTTGACGGCAGCCGTGCGCGACTGCTTGTGCACATTGAGCTTGAAGGTGGAGAGAATCATCTCGTCGTCTTTCATTGCTTCATGCCACGGAATGCGCTTGAAGGTCGGCATCGGATTGAAGCCGTGGTCGGCCCACATCTGGACGCGCACATTGATCAGGCGGTCACCGGTCGGAAAACCGACGCAATTCTTGCCGTTGCGGCGGACACCGATAGCCTTGCCATTCTTCATGATGGTGCCTTTGCTATCGACGGTGGCACCCGTCATGTCTGCCGCAGACAGCTCCTTCATATGCAGACCGTACTCGGCATGAATTTCGCGACCCGTCTTGTCCGTCACCTTGCCGGTCTTTGGGTCGAGTTTGCCGTAGATCGGCCAGACGCCATGCTTCTTCAGGAAGTCGAGACCGCCGGCTTCCTTCAGGCCGGGTACGTTGTCAAAGTGATGGCGCATGTAGTCCTCGCCATCCTTGAAGTCCCAGAATTGCTTCATGCCGCGCTTGCCGTCCGGGTCCAGCTTCCAGATGATGTCACGGAGCAGGACACGATTTTCCCGCGACTCGCCCAAGGACTTGTGCACCGGCTGGCGAATGCCCAGCCACGGCCACAGCGAATTCGGCATGGACTCGGGCTCCCAACGCTCCAGGTAGGGGCAGTCAGGCAGGATCAGGTCGGCCAGCGCCGTTTCCTCACCCATGTGCGAACTCATGGATACGAAGTAGGGGATCAGCTTCTCATCCCGATAGAGTTTCCCCCAAACCGCCCGGGCGCCGGGGTTGGTATAGACCGGATTGTCCTGGTAGGTGAAATGGACATTGATCTTCTGCCGGCCTTCGGCGATCCAGAACGGCACCAGGTGACTAACCTTGTGGGATGCCAGCGGATACTCTGGCGGATGGGCCAGAACAGAGTCGTGGGTCGGTTTGCCCGGCTCAGGCATCGGCTGCGGCCAGCCCATGCCGCGGGGCAGACAATAACCACCCTTCTTTTCGACGTTGCCGGTCATGATCGGCAGCATCATGCAGGCCTTCTCGTTGTACGAGCCGTAGAGGTGCTTGGCCGGGCCTCGATAGGTGAACAGTGTGGCAGGTTTGGTGATGGCGAACTCGCGGGCAATCCGTTCGATGGTTTCGACCGGAACACCGGAGATTTTTGATGCCCATTCCGGAGTGTATTGCTTGTAATGTGCCTTGAGTTCGTCGACCGTGACGTTGGTCCAGGCATTGATAAACTCCGAGTCTTGCAGGTCCTCGCGCAGGATGACGTGGCCGATGGCCAACGCGACTGCGCCGTCGGTTGCGGGGAAAACCGGGATCCATTCGTCAGAAAAACCGGCGGTATTCGACAGGCGCACGTCGAATGTAACGATCTTCATCTGGTTGTCGACGCGGCCTTCCGTCACCCGTTGCGACAGCGGATTGTGGAAGTAGGATGCTTCCAGGACGTTGGAGCCGAAATTCAGCACGTACTTGGCATTGGCGAAGTCCGGGGTCTCGATATCCGGTCCCCAGGTCGGTTCCATGCCACACTTCTTGGATGATTCACAGACCGAGGTATGGTTGAGTACCGTTGCCGAACCCAGCGTTTTCATGAAGCGGTCGATGGTGCCACCGGTACGGTTGCGGCCGTACTTGAGCATGATGGTATTGGGATCTTCCTTGAGAGCAGCATCCAGCTTCGCTGCCAGCTCGGTCAGCGCCTCGTCCCAGGTGATGCGCTTCCATTTGCCCTCGCCACGAGCACCGACCCGCTTCAGGGGATAGAGGATGCGATCCGGATCGTAGCTGTACCACATGCCTGAATTTCCCTTGGCGCACAGGCGGCCGCGGGTCGAGACATGTTCCGGATTGCCTTCGAGTTTGACCACGCGGTCATTCTCGACATAGGCGATGGCGCCGTCCTGGATGTTGCAGACGTGGCAGTTGACCGGGATGGCCTTGCGCTCGGCACCGCTGACCGGGTCGAAATCCTTGCCGCCGAGATCGTTTTCCATTGCCGTCAGCAGACGGGGTGCAGAGGCTGCTGCGGCACCGGTACCGGCACTGATCTTGAGGAAGGTACGGCGTGTGACTTTGGGCATTTCCATGTTATTCATCTCCTCGTGACCTGGATCAGTACAGGGTCTGTAGTTGTTGCGGAGCCATTAACAGCACGTAGCGCAAGGCAGCGCTTCCGGCCAGGATGAGCAGTGCGGAAACCAGCATTACCCCTTGGCTCCTTCCCATCGGCGCAAACAGCATCAATGCTGGAGCGACGCTGCCGCCGAGAAAACCGACGCCGATGAAAAGCAGACCCATCGTGCCCGTGGTCATGATCATGAAAGTCAGTTCTGAAGCCGAACCACCGTAATTGGTCGTGCCCATGATCGAAACCAGCATCACAGCGACCGCCCCTGCTGACCACAGCATGTATTCACGCAGGACCTTCTGCGCTTCGGCGTTTCCAGCGGCCAGCAAGGCACCGACTGCTGAGCCGGAGGCGATGGCCAGCGCGACGAAGAGGACCGGCATGATTGGCGTGTTCCAGACCGGACGCGACTGGTGCACCGTCAGGTCGAATCCGGTGTAGACAGGCAGACCCAGAGCGAGTAGTGCCGTGATCATTGCCAGCAGTTGGCCGTTCTTTTCATCGCCTTTGCGCAGCGCCAGGATATAGACGATGGAGGCGATCGCGAAGGCAACAATGTTGAGTGCTCCCCAAGCCAGCGGCGACGTGAAGTTCAGATAGGCCGGGTTGAGGATGTTGAGAAAGCGCAACGGCTGCGACAGATCGGCGATCAGCAGCAGGCCGCCCAGGCCAAGCAGGACGAAGGAGGCATAGGCGGTCTTCTCGCGCAGCGGCCGCAGCGCCGGTGTGCGCCATGACCCATAGGAAACAAATGAGAGGCCAGCGACGATGCCAATCACAAAGAAGTAGAGGGCATAACTCGCATGCCAAGATACATCATGGAACCAGACGTAATCACCCATGATTTTCCCCTTAGATTTTGAAGTGGCGCTTGAAGGCGGAGCGTTCCATCTCCATCACCTCCCGCTTCTGATAGGCATCGCGACCGAACTCGGTCGTATTGCGGTCCGCCCCGATGTAGAAAACGTGCGGCTTGGTGCCTTCTTCCGGGCGCAGCACCTGGGTCGCGTTCTTGGCTACTAGGTACGACACCTCGCTGTTCGGGTCGTTGAGATCGCCAAACACACGCGAGCGGCCGATGCAGGTCTGGACGCAGGCTGGTACCAGATTCTGGGTGACGCGGTGGAAACAGAAAGTGCACTTGTCCACGACGTTGGTGATCGGCGTATAGGTCCGATGCGACGGCAGCATGAAGCGGGCGTTGTACGGACAGGCGGCCATGCAACTCCGGCAGCCGATACAGCGCTCATAGCGCTGCAGCACGAAGCCGCCGTCCTCGACGACGAAGGTGGCTTCGACCGGGCAGTTGCGTACACACGGGGGATCATCGCAGTGGTTGCACAAACGCGGCAGGAACTGCTTCTTGACGTTGGGATACTTGCCGACCACCTTGTAGGGCACCCACGTTCGATTGACCCCCAGCGGCGTGTCATACTCTGCCTTGCAGGCGACTTGGCAGGCCATGCAGCCAATGCAGCGGCGGGTATCGACCACCATTGCATAGCGCTTCTTCCCGGCTCCCTTGGTCTCGCTTGCCGAAACGGTTGGTCCTTCACTCATCTGCTTGCCTCCTCTGGTTGCAGTGGTGTGTTTCTGAACATGCTGGGCCACGACTTGGCGCGGCCAATTGCCTTGTCTTCAACGCAACAATTGGGCCATGGACGTGGAATAAATGGCTGCAAGCCGGCCAGCAGGCGGTCTCGGAACATTTGACCGCGGCGGATCGGTTTCTGTTGTGTTACGCCAGCGTAACGCTTGCCCAAATTGCTGCGGTGCGGCGTGCTACGCCAGAGTAACGCTAGTGAAAATGGGCTGGCGAGACAATGCAACCGACGCTTATCATCACCAGCATGTTTCCGTCTGATCGAATCCCTTCGCGCTCTCATCGGCGCCGCCTGCTGCTTGCCCTGGCCACCTTGCCGGTCTGGTCGGCAGTCGCCGCCAATGATGAAAGCACGGTCGTACGCATCGGCCTGACGCCGGTCTTTCTCGACGATCAGGTGAGCTTTCTCGGCAAGTGGCGCGCCTGGCTAGAACAAAAAATCGGCCGCCCGGTGTTTTTTGTCCAGCGTGGCAACTATCGCGAAATCAGCGAATTGTTGCGCGCCGGGAAGATAGATTACGCTTGGCTGTGCGGTTTTCCCTATGTGCGCCATCGCGACGAATTTCGCCTGGTCGCAGTCCCCTTGTGGCGTGGCCAGCCGCTCTACCAATCCTACCTGATCGTTCCGTCCGAAGATAAACGGACCCAGACCATCGCCGACTTGCGCGGCAAGGTTTTCGCCTATTCCGATCCCGATTCCAATTCGGGCTATCTCTATCCGCAATATGTGCTGACCATGCTCGGAGAGAAGCCATCGTCCTTCTTCTCGCGCACCTTCTTCACCTGGGCGCATCGCAAGGTGGTTGAGGCCGTCGGTGTCGGACTGGCAGATGGTGGGGCTGTCGATGGCTATGTCTGGGAGACGTTGGCGGAGGTGCGACCTGATCTGACGGCGGCGACCCGGATCATCGACCGTTCGCCATTGCTCGGCTTTCCGCCGTTTGTTGCGCGTGGGGATATTCCGCCCAAAGAACTGGAGCAGTTCCGCAAGGTGTTGCTGGGTATGGCGGATGACCCGCAGGGCGGCGAGCTGCTGGGGCGCCTGCGGCTGGATGGCTTCACGGTGTCGCAACCGGGCTTGTTCGTCGGCATTGCCCAGATGGCAGCAAAGGTTGGCCGGAAATGATTTTTCGCCGCAACCTCTCGCTGCGCTGGAAAATCCCGCTGCGGGTGATGGCCGCTGTGCTTGGCACTGCAATTACGGTGACGGTGGCGTTGGTTGTCTGGGAATACGACGAGATGCGGCAGAATCTGGAAGGGCATGCCAAGAGCCTGGGGCGGGTATTGGCCAACACGCTGGTTGCCCCGGTGCTCCACGATGACATCTGGCGTGCCTACGAGATTCTCCAATCGGCTCGCGAAACCTATCCGGCAGCGCCTGAACTGCAGGCCGAGGTGGTCTTGATCACGGATGCTGATTACAAGGTATTTGTGTCGACCAAGCCACGCGAGTTGCCTATCGGCAGCAGCCCGGCCACCCGGGGTGGAGCCTACGCCCAGTTGCGCACCGGCACGCTTGGTGGCGACTCGATGGGGCAACGCGTTCTCGAACCGTCCGATTCACCGGTGTACTTTGTGATGTCACCACTTGTTGCTGACGGAGTAGCCCTCGGTCATGTCATTCTTGGCTATTCCAAAGTTTCCTTCGTGCCACGCTTCGTCGGTCTGGTCAAACGGGCGGCACTCGTTACCGTGCTGGTAATGCTGATCATTGTGCCGATCTCCTGGGTTTGGGCCAGTCGAACCGGTGAACCCTTGTTGCGCCTGGCCGAAGCCATGCGGCGCGTACCTGATGAATTGGAAGCGTCGCGCCTGATCGATCTGCCTAAAGGCGGGGACGAAATCGGCCAGTTGGCAGAGGCCTATCAGCGCATGGTCGGCGAACTGAGAAACAAGCAGGAACTGGAACGCCAGATGGTCGTTTCGGAACGACTGGCAGCCGTCGGCCGCCTGACCGCGGGTATTGCCCACGAGATCAACAATCCGCTCGGCGGGATGCTGACTGCCATCAATACCTATCAGCGCCATGGCAGTGGCAATGATCCGTTGGCGTCAAGTACGCTATCCCTTCTTGAGAGAGGGTTGACCCAGATTCGCCAGACTGTTGGTGCGTTGCTGGTTGAAAGCAAGGCCATGGACCGCCCGTTTGCCACCGAGGATGTGGACGATCTCTTCATTCTGGCCGAAGCAGAGGCACATGGCCGGGGCATTGGCGTGGTGGTTGAGAGCAACCTGGAGGGCTCCGTGGCGCTTCCCGCTACCCTGACGCGCCAGATACTGCTCAATTTGTTGCTCAACGCGGTGAGCGCTGCTGAAGAGGGGGGGGGCGTACGCCTGGTAGTTGATTTAGGTGAGAAGCAACTACACCTCGCAGTGACCAATGACGGCGACTATATTCCCCAGGAGCGCATGGATACCCTATTTGAGCCTTTCGCCTCGACCAGCGAGCGTGGCCATGGTCTCGGACTGTGGATCGTCTATCAGATCGTTCAGCAACTGGGCGGTGAAATCGAGGTCGAGAGTCTGCCTGGCTACACCACTTTCAAGGTTGAAATACCCTATGGCAATACCGTCTGAAATCCGTCCTCGCGTCTGCCTGATCGAAGACGACGAAATCATGGGTGAATCGCTGGCTCAGCGCTTTCAGCTGGAGGGCTTTGAAGTCGACTGGTGGCGCACGGGCCGCGATGCTGAGACTGCTCTGGAAAGCAGGCGCTATTGCGTGGTTGTCAGCGATATTCGTTTGCCCGACCGCAATGGTGGCGACCTTTTTCTCGATCTCTCGGCGCGCTTGCCTATGCTGCCACCGTTCCTGTTCATGACTGCTTTTGGCAGCATTGACCGGGCCGTCGAACTGCTCAAAGCCGGCGCCGCCGACTACATTGCCAAGCCTTTCGAGGCCGATCAGCTGGTGGACAAGGTACGTGGTCTGGCCAAAGGCTATGGCGCGGTATCTTCTGATGATCCGGATGGCGATGCCCTCGGTGTGTCGCCGATCATGCGACGCATTGCCGAATCCCTGCCCCGACTTTCCCGCCACGCCACGGCGCTGTTGATCACAGGGGAGTCAGGTGTGGGCAAGGAGCATGTCGCGAAGCTGTTTCACCGGCAGGGTGCTGGCGATTCAGCGCCTTTCATCGCGGTAAATTGCTCGGCCATTCCAGAGTCGCTACTGGAAGCTGAACTATTCGGCTACGAAAAGGGCGCCTTCACCAGCGCCGTCAAGTCGAAGCGCGGAGTGTTCGAGCAGGCCAATGGCGGTACGCTGTTCCTCGATGAGATCGGTGAAATGCCACTTTCGATGCAGGCCAAGTTGCTGCGGGTGTTGCAGGAACGAACGCTGGTACGGCTGGGCGGCGAGGTACAGGTGAGCGTGGATTTCCGGCTGGTTTGTGCGACACACCAGGATTTGAAGTCCATGGTCGAGCAGGGCTTGTTTCGCGAAGACCTCTACTACCGCATCCACGTCATCCAGTTGCGCATCCCGCCCCTACGCGAGCGGCCGGAAGACATTCGTTGGTTCGTCCGTTATTACATAGACGCCTTCAACCGTGCCAACCCCGAGGAACGCAGGCGGCTTGACACACGCACCGAGCAGGCCCTGATCAGCTATGCCTGGCCCGGTAATATCCGTGAGCTGAAACACGCTGTCGAGCGGGCCTGTATCCTATCCCCCGGTCCGCTGCTCGGGGCCGATGCTTTCTTTGGTGAAGACCTAATCGGCCGCAGCGATGTCCCGGTCGCCTCGCCCACCCTGGCTGACTATCTGATGGCCTGCGAGCGCGACTTCCTCAAGGATGCCCTGGGTCGCCACGGCTGTCACATGACCCATACTGCGGAAGCGCTTGGCATCACGCGCAAGACCTTGTGGGAAAAAATGAAGCGTTTGGGTATTTCAGTTCAGGACGATGCCTGATGCCACTAAAGCCAGAATCGACGAGAAAGGCGTGATGAACGCGCCGCGACTGATGGCTGCCGGGTCGGCTTGTGAAGCGGAATTGCGTGGCTATCTGGGTCATCGGGTCAGACACGTCGACGATGCCAAGGAAGTGCTGCAGGAGGTTTTCAGCAAGGCCATGCGCTAGGGTGAGGGGTTGTGCGCTGACAAGACCACCCGGGCTTGGCTGTTCCAGGTGGCGCGCAGGCGCTGGCTGAACGCTGGCACGTTTAGCGCCAGCACGTCTCCCCGCCGGTTGATCTTGCGCGGTCAGCACTGGATCGAAAGCCTGCTCATTGGCGGCACCGCAGGAGGAGTTCGCAAAACTGCCGCACGACCCGTGCTTATGGTTTCATAACCAAACTGACCAATGAGACCTTGAAGCGGCATCTCCACAGCCCGGAGATGTGAACATTTTCAATAGTGCGTCTTTTTCCAATGTTCTCCGTCTTCTGAAAGGCAAGTGGGCGGTCAGGTTTCAATTCCGATTGCTCTCGATTGGCATTGTTGAAGGAGGTTTTCATGTCCAAAGCCGAAGTCGTCTTGTGCAACCCCGTTCGAACCGCTATCGGCACATATAACGGAAGTCTGAAAAATGTCCCTGCTACTGAACTCTGTGGATTAGTCATCCGCGCGCTTCTGAGTCGATCGCAGCTCAATCCGGCCAAGGTCGAGTCCCTCATCTTGGGGCAGGTCATCCAGGCCGGTAGCAAGATGAATCCATCACGGCAGGCCGGTGTGGCGGGTGGCTTGCCCGTTGAGGTGCCGGCAATGACCGTCAATCGCGTTTGTGGCTCGGCTGCCCAGGCGATTGCCAGTGCTGCCCATGAGATATGGGCGGGCTTCATTCACTGCGCCATTGCGGGCGGAATGGAAAACATGGATATGGCCCCATACCTGTTGCCACAAGGACGCTGGGGTGCTCGCATGGGCAATGTGCAAATGTTCGACAGCATGTTGTTGGATGGCCTCAACGACGCGTTCTCCGGTCAGCACTCCGGCTGGCATACCGAGGATCTGGTCAGCAAATTTTCCATCAGCCGGGAGGATCAGGACGCGTGGGCGCTCCGCTCTCAATTGAATTTCTCCAAGGCTCAGGCTGAAGGCAAGTTTGCCGCCGAAATCGTTCCGGTCACCATCAAGGGCCGGAAGGGTCCCGAGTCTTTTGAAAAGGACGAGCACAACCGGGCCGAGACCACTGCCGAGTCGCTGGCCAATCTGCGTCCGGCCTTCCGCAAGGATGGCACGATTACCGCCGGCAATGCCCCGGGCCTGAACTCCGGCGCTGCGGCCATGCTTGTCGCCGAGCGCGGCTGGGCCGAAGCTCAGGGGCTGCAACCGATGGCCAGGTTGGCGGGCTATGGCATTGCCGCAGTCGAACCCGGTTTCTTCGGGATAGGCCCGGTGCCCGCAGTGCGCCAGGCGCTGGCGCGTGCCGGCTGGCAGGTTGGTGATGTCGACCGGATGGAGGTCAACGAGGCATTTGCCGCCATTGCCATCGCCTGCACCCGCGAACTGGGGTTCGCTCAGGATGTGGTGAACGTCGAGGGCGGTGCAATTGCGCACGGACATCCGATTGGTGCATCCGGCGCGGTGTTGACGACTCGCCTGCTGCATGCCATGCAACGTCAAGGTTTGAAGCGCGGTGTGGTCACGCTCTGTATCGGCGGCGGGCAGGGGATCGCTCTCGCACTCGAGATGATCTGAACAGAGCTATGCTTGAACTGGCTTTGAGGCTGATACAAGGAGATCAGGATGGAAAGTTCCATGCACCGACTCACCGATCTGTTCCGCCAGCTTGGTCTGCCTGACGATCCGGAGGGAATGGAGGACTTCATCGCCCGCCATCGTCCTCTGGCGCCCGGCGTTTCGCTTGCCGAAGCGCCGTTCTGGACGCCCAGCCAGGCGCAGTTTCTCAGGGAGGAAATCAGTGAAGACGCCGACTGGGCGGAACTGGTCGATACCCTTGTTTCACTTCTTTCATGACAACAGGAGACAATCATGGACATCATCAAGCAAATTCTCGAGTCTTTCAGCGGCACTTTGCCGAATGACAGCAAGACTGCGGCGGCCATCGCCCGCAATGCCCCACCCGAAGAAATCTCCGCCTGTGCCACCGAAGAGGGTCTGCACGCATTGGCTGGCGCCCTCTTCGAAGCCTGTGAGGTGGGGGGCAGCGAAAATGTCGCTCTCGATAGTTCCGCTCGCGTCAGTGAGGTTCTCGTTGCGCGCTTGCGGGAATTTCGGCATGAACTGCCAACCGACTGCGAGACATCCCGACTGATTGATGCCGGGGCGCGCCTGGAAGAAATATCGGAGGCAGCGCAGAAGGAGGGTTTGACCTCGCTCACCAGCATGCTCTTCGAGGCTGAGCAGGAGCAGGATAAGGCATGACGGGCTAAACCTGAATGTGCTTCAAGGGCGGCGACCGGGGATTTTTCTTTGTGGAGGCAGGTCATGCACACAAAATTCATCAGCGCCCTGGCAATTGGAATGGTGCTGGTTGGTAGCGTCTCGGCGCGCGGCCCGTGGCGGGCAAACGCGGAAAATACGCGGGGCTGGCAGTTCATGACGCCTGAAGAGCGCATCGAGCATCAGAGTCGCGTCCGTGGCTTCAACACGCTGGAGGAGTGCCGGGCCTATCAGCGGGAGCACCACAAACTGATGGAAGACCGTGCGCGTGCGCGCGGCGAAGCAGTGCCCTCCGGTCGTCGGGACATTTGCGGGCACCTGGAGCCGGCAGCGGGTGAAGACCGACACGGACAAAACTGAAATGGCGATGTGAGCATGCACCCTTGGCGCTTGCTGTCGATTCCACTCCTGGTCGGCCTGTTCGTCGCCCTGCCGGTTTATTGGGCCTACCCCGACGAATTGTCCTCCTGGCGGGCAGTTGGAATTGTGCTGGGTTGGGCGGGAAGCGGGCTGCTGCTCGCCTCCTTGCTGCTGATGCTGCGCGAAGTGCGCCTGGCTTCGTGGCTGGGCGGCATCGAGCGAATGACGTCTTGGCATCACTGGACCGGGCTGGCCGGCTACCTGGTGTTGCTGCTGCATCCACTGGCGCTGGCCGCCGCCGCCTGGGCCGAGTCGCCCCCGCTGGCCTGGCAATTGTTGTCACCCTTTGCCCAAGGCTGGCCGGTCTGGGGGGGCTGGGCAGCGCTGCTCTTGCTCATGGGCGGGCTGTGCACCACGTTCGCATCCCGCCTGCGCTACTCGCAATGGCGATGGTTGCACGGGCTCCTGGGCCTGGGCGTGTTGGCCGGGTTCGGGCATGTGCTCCTGCTCGGGATCGATGCCGGGGCGGTGTTCGCCATTCTGGCTGCCTTGCTGATGCTGGTCTGGCGATTAATCCGCGTCGATGCCGGCGCGGCGGCCAAGCCCTATGTTGTCCGCAGCGTGCGGCGGGTGGCCGAGGCCATGGTCGAAATTGCCCTGGCGCCGCTCGTCCAGGGCGTGCCAGCCGAAGCCGGGCAGTTCGTCCTCGTCGCCTTCTTCCGCGGGCCGCATTATCGGGGATGCGGGGAATACCATCCGTTCACCATCAGTGCGATCGACAGGGATCGACAGTTCCGCATCGGCGTCAAGGCGCTCGGGGACTGCACGCGCCGGATGCAAGGTCTTGAACCGGGTGTCGAGGCGAGGGTACAGGGGCCGTTCGGCAATTTTCTGCTGGAGCGTCCGCCGAAACCGCAGTTGTGGGTCGCCGGCGGGATCGGCATCACGCCGTTTCTGGCCTGCCTGCGCAGCGTCCCGGTTGAACACCCGACGCGGCTGCTCTATCTGTACCGCAGCGACGCCGATGCTGCCTTCCGCGACGAACTGGAGGCCCTGGCCGCGACCAATGACAGTTTGAGCCTGGAGGCCCATGCCACCGGCGCTGCCGCCCCCGATCTGGCGGCGATTCTGCCCGGTGCCGACGAGCTGACCGGGCATGAATGCTATCTCTGCGGACCGCCGGGCTTGCTCGATGCCGCCGGACGCCTCCTGCAATCGCGTGGCGTGCCGCCAGCGCAGATCCATTTCGAGCGCTTCGATTTCCGATGACGCGCAAACTTTTCATTTGCTCGACCATCGTCTTCTGGATCATGGTCACCGTAGTGGGCATGACGCCAGTATTCTGGACGCCGGATGATGCGGAGCCGGCCAAGGCCACGGAGACCATCATCACCCCGACCGAACTGGCCGGACACGCCACCCCGGAAGATTGCTGGATGGCGATCCGCGGTGCGGTCCATGACGTCAGCGCCTACCTGCCGGAACATCCATCCCGTCCGGATATCGTGCTGCCGTGGTGCGGCAAGGAGGCGACCGAGGCTTACGAGACCAAGATGAAGGGGCGTCCGCATTCGCCGTATGCTGATGAATTGCTGGAAAAATACCGCACAGGTACGCTCGGCAAGGCCCCCTGACCATGAAACACCACGCATCGCCAATTCGCCGTTCCGATGTGCCGGCCATGCCGGCCGGTCCCCGTCAGGCGTCGCGGCGGGTCCTGGCGGTGTTGTTGCTGCTGGCCGCCGCCTTGATGGCGAGCGGGGCGGCATTGGCCGCAACGCCGGGCTGGATCGAGCGGGGCAGTGACGGCGAAGCGCGCGTCCATCTTTACTTCTTCTGGTCGGAGACCTGCCCGCATTGCCTCGAAGCCCACCCCTTCATCGAGGCGATTCCCGTCGAACGCCCCTGGGTGAAGCTGCATGCGCTGGAAGTCTCGCGCAGTCGCGATAATGCGCGGCGCTTCGAGGAGATGGCGGGGGCCGTCGGCGGGCGCATCGAAGGCGTGCCGACAGTGATTTTCTGTGGCCGGATGGAAGTCGGCTGGCAGGACGCCGCCACGACGGGGGCGGCATTGCTGGAGGCCCTCGACGCCTGCCGTGCGGGCGGGAGTGAACCTGTGCCGACCGGAGCGGGGCCGATTACCTTGCCATTCTTCGGTACGCTCGATCCGGCGGAGCTGTCGCTGCCGTTGTTCACCGTCATCCTTGCCGCGCTCGACGCGTTCAATCCCTGCGCCTTCTTCGTCCTGCTGTTCCTGTTGAGCCTCCTCGCCCACCAGAAGGACCGGCGCCGCATGTTGCTGGTGGGCGGCATCTTCGTCGCGACTTCCGGGATGATGTACTTTTCCTTCATGGCCGCCTGGCTCAACGTCTTTGAACTGCTCGGCGCGCTTGGCGGGATCACGCTGGTGGCGGGACTCCTGGCCGTCCTGGTCGGCGTGATCAACATCAAGGACTTTTTCGCGTTCGAAAAAGGCATCACGCTGTCGATACCCGAAGCGGCCAAGCCAGGCATCTACCGGCGAGCCCGGGCCGTCCTGCAGTCCGCGAATCCGGCGGCGATGCTCGGGGCCACCGTGTTTCTGGCCATCGTCGCCAATTTCTACGAACTGCTGTGCACCGCCGGCTTCCCGATGGTTTACACGCGGATCCTGACGTTGACCGTGGCATCGCCCGGCGCCCGTTATGCCTGGCTGGCCCTGTACAACGTCATCTACGTCGTGCCCCTGTTGCTGATCGTGCTGGCGTTCGTCGGCACGCTCACGGCGCACAAGGTGAGCGAGCGCGAAGGGCGCTTGCTCAAGCTGATGTCCGGTGTAATGATGTTTCAGCTGGGCTTGCTGCTGACCTTCCTTCCGGCGTGGCTGAACGACCTGCGGGTGACGGCGGGGCTGCTCGTCGGGGCACTGGCCAGCACTGGGATCGCGTGGCACCTGACGCGGGGGGGCAATACATGAATGACTGCGCAATACCCGCCTGCTATCAGGATCCGGTCTCCAGCTGCCCGGTGGCGGAGGGGCCAGCGCTCGGCGTGATCATCGAGGTGCAGGGGCCGGTGATCGACATCCTGTGCTCGCGCCTGCCGCCGCTGCATCGCGCCATCTATGTCTGCCTCAACGGCGAGCGCTATACCTTCGAGGTGCATCGCCATCTCGACGAGCAGCGTGTGCGGGCCATCGCGCTGCACCGGACCAGCGGCCTCAAGAGGCAGATGCCGGTGTTCGACAGCGGCGGCGGCTTGCAGATTCCGGTGACGCCCGACTGCCTGGGTCGCCTGCTCGACATGTTCGGCCAGCCGCTCGATGGTGGCCTGCCCCTGGTTGCCGAGTCCCTTCGCCCGATTGTCGCGCCACCCGTCCCCCTGTCGGAAGCTGCGGGCGCCGGCGACATCCTGCTGACGGGCATCAAGGTCATCGACCTTCTTTGCCCCTTCGTGCGCGGCGGCAAGACCGGGCTGTTCGGCGGGGCCGGGGTGGGCAAGACGGTACTCATCATGGAATTCATGAACGCCATCGTCCGGCTGCATCAGGGCGTCTCGGTCTTTGCCGGTGTCGGCGAACGCATCCGCGAGGGCCATGAACTCTGGCACGACATGCGGGCCGCCGGGGTGATGCCGCGAACGCTGATGATCTTCGGCCAGATGGACGAGTCGCCCGGAGTCCGCTTCCGCATCGGTCTGGCGGCGCTCACCTACGCGGAATACCTGCGCGACACCGTCGCCAGGGACGTCTTGTTCCTGATGGATAACGCGTTCCGCTTCGTTCAGGCGGGCAGCGAGTTGTCGGGCTTGCTCGGCCGCATGCCGGCGACGGTCGGCTATCAACCGACCCTGCTCTCCGAGGTGGCCGAGTTGCAGGAGCGCATCCTCTCGACCCGGACCGGCAACGTCACGGCAGTCGAAGCCGTCTATGTCCCGGCAGACGACATGACCGATCCGGCGGTCGGGGCGATCCTGGCCCACCTCGATACCATGGTGATCCTTTCGCGCAATCAGGCGGCCAAGGGCATCTATCCCGCGGTCGACCCGCTGCTCTCCAGCAGTGGCGCCATGGACCGCAGCATCATCGGCGACCGCCACTACCGCGTCGCCCAGGCGGTCCGTGAATCGCTGGAGCGCTACCGGGAACTCGAAGACATCATCGCCATGCTCGGGCTGGAAGCGCTCTCCGAATCCGACCGGCGCACCGTGCATCGCGCCCGCCGGCTGGAGCGCTACCTCAGCCAGCCGTTCTTCGTGGTTGCCGAACACACCGGCATCGCCGGCGCGTCGGTGCCGTTGAGCGCCACGCTGAGCGATTGCGAGGCCCTGCTGCGTGGCGACTACGACGCCCTGCCCGAGGAGTCCTGCTACATGCGCGGCAGGATGGCCGGGTCCGGAGCGCAGGCATGAGCCAAGTCTTCACCTTGCACCTGCAAAGCGCCGCCCGTTACGAGCGGATCGAAGCGGTGGCCAGTTTTGTCGGGCAGGATGCCAGCGGCAGTTTCGGCATTCAGGCCGGGCGGGCCGATTTCATGACCGTGCTCGACTACGGCCTGGCGCGCTTCCGCCCGGCCGAGCGAGGCTGGCAGTACCTGGCTTGCCCGGGCGCGGTACTTTCCTTTGCCGACAATCAGCTCTTCCTCGATACCCGGCGCTATCTGCGCGACGACGACTACGAGCGGGTTTCGAGCCTGCTGACCGGACAGCTGGCCGCAGAGGAACTGGCCCTGCAGGCGGTCAAGGACAATCTGCAGCGCCTGGAACAGGAGTTGTTCCGGCGCCTGCGCCAACTCGACCGGTGGCCGGCATGAATGACGAAAAATGGCGCAAGGAGGTGCGGCGCGATGCCGCCAGGCTCCGGGCGGCCGAGCGCGAGCGCCGTTCGCTGCTGGCGCAGTCGGTCTACCTCGGCACCCTGTCGGCGATCTTTCTCGTACCGCTGATCGGCGGCGCCTACCTGGGCCGCTGGCTGGACGGCTTGAGCGAGGGGTATTCCGTGCGCTGGACCATCAACCTGATCATTCTCGGCCTGGCGGTCGGCGCGGTGAACGTCTACGTCTTCGTGCGGAAGTACTGGTAGTGGAAACGCCCGGCGTCGTCTTCAGCATCGGCCCCTTCGGCATCACCCGCACCGTCGTGACGACCTGGGGCATCATGCTCGTCCTCGGTCTGGGAAGCTGGCTGGCAACGCGCCGCCTTTCGGTGGACCAGCCGGGTCTGCTGCAGAGCGCCGTGGAAGGTGTCGTGCAGGCGGTTGAAGCCGCCATCGCGGTGATCCTGCCCGAGCGTTCCGGACTGCTGTTGCCCTTCGTCGGCACCTTGTGGCTGTTCGTTGCCGTGGCCAATCTTACCGGGCTCATCCCCGGCCTGCATGGTCCGACCGGCGACCTCTCCACCACCGCCGCGCTGGCGATCCTGGTCTTTCTCTCGGTGCATTGGTACGGCATCCGCTGCGCCGGGCCGGGCCAGTACCTGCGCCACTACGTCGCCCCGAGCCCGATCCTGCTGCCCTTCCATCTGCTCGGCGAGCTGTCGCGCACCCTGGCCCTTGCCGTGCGCCTGTTTGGCAACATCATGAGCCTGGAAATGGCCGCCCTGCTGGTCCTGCTGGTGGCCGGACTGCTCGTCCCGGTTCCCCTGCTGATGCTCCACGTCGTGGAAGCGCTGGTTCAGGCTTACATCTTCGGCATGCTCGCGCTGATCTACATCGCCGGCGGCATGCAGTCCCGGGCCGCTCAGGAATCCCCTGCTGCGCAAGAGAAAGGAAACACAACATGAGCGACATGAACTGGTTTGTCCTGATTTCAACGGTGGTGGCGGTGCTGGCCATTGCCCTGGGTGTCATATTCCCCGCGATCGCTATGGGCAAGGCCATCGTCCAGGCGCTGGAGTCGCTGGCCCGCCAGCCGGAGGCGGAAAAATCCATCACGCGCACGCTGTTCATCGGCCTGGCGATGATCGAATCCCTGGCCATCTACGTTCTGGTGATCGTCCTGATCATCCTCTTCCGCAATCCGCTCCTCGAATACCTGCTCAAGTAGGGCATGTCATGCAGATCGACTGGACCACCTTCGCCCTCGAGATCATCAATTTCCTGGTGCTGGTCTGGATTCTGAAGCGCTTCCTCTACCGGCCGGTGCTGGACACGCTGGCGCAGCGCCGGGCCAACATCGAGCGCACGCTGGCGGAAGCGCGCGAGATCGAGGCCCGGGCGCAGGCGCTGCGAGAGCAGTACGAAAACCGGCTGGCCGACTGGGAAGAGGAAAAAGCCCGCGCGCGGGGACAACTGGATGCCGAGCTGGCAGTGGAGCGATCGCGCCAGATGCAGGTTCTCGGCGAGACCCTGGCCGTGGAGCGCCAGCGCAATGCTGCGGTCGCCGCCCATGAACGGCAGGAAATCGAGCGCGCCCACGAAATCGGCGCCATGGCCCAGGCCCAGCGCTTCACCGCGGCCCTGCTGACGCGTCTAGCCAGCCCGGCGATCGAGGCGCGCCTGGTCGATCTGCTGCTCGACGATTGGGCCGGCCTGCCGGAATCTCGATTGGCGGTCTTGCGCAACGCTGCCGTAACCGACGGCGCCGGGGTTGTCGTGACCAGTGCCTTCGCGCTGGCTCCGGAGCAGCAACGGCGAATTTCGGCAGCCGTAAGCGCCCGACTGCAGCAGCTTGCCGTGAGCTTCCGTGAAGACCCGCAACTGCTCTCCGGCCTGCGGCTCTCGCTCGGTCCCTGGCACCTGAGCCTGAACTTTGCCGATGAACTGGCCGGGTTTGCCGCGGCAGCTAATCATGTCGACGGATAGCCGATCGTTCTCGCCGCTATCGCGTCAGGCCGAATGGCTGGACAGCTTCGAATTCCACCTGCGCCTAGCCGAGCAGGGCAGGGTCATTTCGGTCGGCGACGGCATCGCCTGGATCGAGGGTCTGCCTTCCGCGGCCATGGACGAAGTGTTGCGTTTCGACGATGGCAGCCGCGGGCTGGTCTTTCACCTGGGTCGCGAGCGCATCGGTGCCATCCTGCTCAGTCAGGGCAGCGGTCAGCAGGGGCTGACGGCGGGCACGGCGGCCTTCCTGAGCAGCCGACACCTCGACATCGGCGTCGGCGACGGCTACCTCGGTCGCGTCGTCGATCCGACGGGCCATCCCCTCGATGCCGGGCCACCGATCCAGACCACCGCCCGCCGGGCGCTGGAGCCTGCCTCGCCGCCGATCATCGCCCGTGATTTCGTCGATCGTCCGCTGCATTCCGGCAGCAAGATGGTCGATACGATGATACCGATCGGCAAGGGACAGCGCCAGTTGATCATCGGCGATGCCGGCACGGGGAAAAGCGCCCTGGCCCTCGATGCGATCATCGCCCAGAAGGGCCGCGACGTCCTCTGCGTCTATGTCCTGATCAGCCAGAAGCGCTCGGCCGTCGTCGCCACCATCGACACCCTGCGCCGCACCGGCGCGCTGGCCTTCACCTGTGTCGTCGTCGCCGAGGCAACGGCCATGCCGGGACTGAAATACCTCGCGCCCTTTGCCGGTTGCGCCTTGGCGGAAGGGTGGATGGCGGCGGGAAGGGATGTGCTGGTGGTTTACGACGATCTGACCACCCACGCCAAGGCCTACCGCGAGCTTTCCCTGCTGCTGCGCCGGCCGCCGGGGAGGGAAGCCTACCCCGGCGATATCTTCTTCCTCCACTCGCGCCTGCTCGAGCGTTCCACCTGCCTGGCGGCGGCGAGCGGCGGCGGCAGCATGACGGCGCTGCCGCTGGTCGAGACCGAACAGGGCGAGATCGCCGCCTACATTCCGACCAACCTGATCTCGATCACCGACGGCCAGGTCTATCTCGACCCGCGCCTCTTCGCCGCTGGCTTTCTGCCCGCGATCGACGTCACCCGTTCGGTGTCGCGCATCGGTGGCAAGGCGCAGCACCCGGCGATCAAGGGCGAGGCCGGGCGAATGAAGCTGGACTACCTGCAGTTCCAGGAGCTGGAGATCTTCACCCGCTTCGGCTCGCGACTGGAGGCCAGCGTCGAGGCAAGGATCCGGCGCGGCCGCCTGCTGCGCGAACTGCTCAAGCAGGATCGCTCGGCGCCGCTGGCTCCGGAGCAGCACATGGCCTGGCTGGTGGCTTACAACGAAGGCCTGTTCGAGGGCCTCGACAGCGTGCGCCTGGCCGAGCGCGTGGCGACCCTGTTCGCGGCGCTGGCGCGGCGGCCGCTGACGCTGGACGACCCGCGGGAAAGCTGGCTGGCGGCTGTCCGGCTCGCCCTCGCGGGCGCGGGCGATGAGCCGGCGGCGTGAGCTTTCGCGGCGCCTGGCGTCGCTGACCGACATCGCCGGCATCATGTCGGCAATGAAGGGATTGGCGCTGATGGAAACCCGCATCCTCCAGGGTTTCCTCGCCACCCAGCGGCGCATGGTGAGCAGCATCGAAGCCGCTGCCGCCCGGTTTCTTGCCTGGAACGGCGAGCTGGCCATGGCGTCGCCGGAGATCGAACTGTGCATTGTCGTCGGCTCCGAACAGGGTTTTTGCGGCGACTTCAACGAATCCATACTGAAGCATTGGGAAGGCCTCGGCAGCGCGGACCAGGCAACCGGAAACTGGCTCGTCATCGGCCATCGGCTGGCCAGTCGTCTCGATTCCGCCCAGTCGCCGGTGCAATTGCCCGGGGCCAGCGTGGCGGACGAAGTGCCGACGGTATTGCTGCGGTTGACGCGCGAATTGAGCCATTTCCTGACCTCCAGCGCGGGGCGTGGCACGGGCGTTTCCGTCCTTTACCACTGCGATGCCACCGGCAAGATCCGCTTGCGCCGCCTGCTGCCGCTGCGCGATCTGCCGCCCCCAGCCCGGCGGCCCTATCCGCCGGATCTCAACCTGCCGCCCGGGCAGTTCCTCGCCGGACTGATCGGGCATTACCTCCATGCCGTCCTCAACGAAGTGCTCTACAGCTCACTGATGGCCGAAAACCGCCAGCGCCATGCGCACATGGACAGCGCCCTGAACAAGCTGGAAGAAGACCGCGCGCGCCTGCGCCTCGCCTACAATGCCCGGCGCCAGGAAGACATCACCGAGGAAATCGAGGTCATCCTGCTGTCGGCCGGGCTGTCGGAGCAGGAGCAGGCCGTGCCGAAACGCAAGAAAGGCTGAATTCCCCGCATCCTGCCGGCGCTTTCTGCTTCATCATTGCCACAAGACCACAAAGCCTCATCGAACCCGCCAATGACCACCTCACCGATTGCAAAAGACGATGCGCCCGGCGTGATCCCCTGGCTGATCGGACTGGCCGTCGCCAGCGCGCTCTGGTTTGCCATCTATGTCCACCTGACCGAGTTTGCCGATGCGGTGATCGCCGCCCTCGGCCTCGCCCACGGCACGGCGATCGGCGAGGCGGTGCATTTCTTCTTCTACGACACGCCCAAGGTACTGCTGCTGCTGACCGGCATCGTCTTCCTGATGGGCGTCATCCAGACCTTCTTCTCGCCGGAACGGACCCGGGCGCTGCTGTCCGGCAAACGCGTCGGCGTCGGCAACGTGCTGGCGGCGAGCCTCGGCATCGTCACCCCGTTCTGTTCGTGTTCCGCGGTGCCCCTGTTCATCGGCTTCCTCTCGGCCGGCGTGCCGCTGGGCGTGACCTTCTCCTTCCTGATTTCCGCGCCGATGGTGAACGAGGTCGCCCTGGTGCTGCTGTTCGGCATGTTCGGCTGGAAGGTCGCGGCGCTCTATCTCGGGCTTGGCCTGGCGGTGGCCATCGTCGCCGGCCTGGTGATCGGCAAGCTGGCGATGGAGAACTACCTCGAAGACTGGGTGCAGGGCATCCTGGCCGGCACGGCGCCGGAGTTCGCGGGCGAGCGCCTGACCTGGGTCGACCGCTTCCGGGCCGGCTGGCGCCACGTCAGGGAGATCGTCGGCAAGGTCTGGCCCTACATCATCGCCGGCATCGCCATCGGCGCCGCCATCCACGGCTACGTGCCGGAAGACTTCATGGCCTCGATCATGGGCAGGGACGCGCCGTGGTGGTCGCTGCCGCTGGCCGTCCTGATCGGCGTGCCGATGTACACCAACGCGGCCGGCATCATCCCGGTTGTCGAGGCGCTGATCGGCAAGGGCGCCGCCCTCGGTACCGTGCTCGCCTTCATGATGAGCGTCATCGCGCTGTCGCTGCCCGAGATGATCATCCTGCGCAAGGTGCTGAAAATCCCGCTGATCGCCGCCTTCGCCGGCGTGGTGGCCTGCGGCATCCTGCTCGTCGGCTACGTGTTCAACCTCGTCCTCGGCTAGCGCCTGGCGGGCGGGCCGTCATTTTCCAGGATTCCTGGCGGAAAAGGAGCAACGACGTGAAAGACATCAAGGTACTCGGTACCGGCTGTGCCAACTGCCGCAACACCATCAAGCTGATCGAGGAAGTTGCCGCCGAAAAGGGCGTGGCGATCACGCTGTCCAAGGTCGAGGACCTGCCGGAAATCATGAAATACGGCGTGATGTCGACGCCGGGCGTGGTGGTGGACGGCAAGGTCGTGCATGCCGGCGGCGTTCCCGACCGCGTCAGGATCGCCGGCTGGTTGTAGGCCAGGCTGCCCGGCCTAGCCGGCAAAGCTGTCCGGCATCTGCAGGGCGACGACTTCGCCGCGCGCGGTCGCTTCGCCGTTGGCGTACACCGTCGCCTCGACCACCACCTTGCGCCCCTTGATCTCCTTGACCCGGCCGCGGATTTCCAGTTCCGGCCCGAGCGGCGTCGGCTTCAGGTAGCTGACCTGCAGCGAGCCGGTGACGAAGCGGAAGGCCGGCAGGCTGTCCAGCGGCCGGTTCTCGGCGCGGTACATCGCCGCCGCCGCTGTGCCGGTGCAATGGCAGTCGATCAGCGAGGCGAGCAGTCCGCCATAGACAAAGCCGGGAATCGCCGTGTGCTCGGGCCTGGGCTGGAAGCGGGTGACGCTTTCGTCACCTTCCCAGAAAGTCCTGATCCGGTGTCCCGCGGTATTGAGCCGGCCGCAACCGTAGCAATGGGCGACGTTTTCCGGGTAGTAGTCCTGAAAGGCCTGCATGTTGTCTCCTGGGTTGTCCGTGTCTGTGAGTGTAAGGTACGACAATCAGCGTTGCCTGAGGAACTTTGGGAAGGAACGGATTCGACCCCCAGCGGACTGTCGGGCCTTGGAAAAACTGACAGTCAACGTGGAGCTAGTCTGCGCCAGAGCCGCGAAGCGGCGGAAGGAGCCCAACAGTCCTGCGCAGCGCCGCTGTTGGGCGTCAGGTTGAGCGTAGAGTGAGAGGTCAAGGTGGTAGTGCTGCCTATAAATGGAGAATGCAGCGAAGCGCGAGTAGATAATTTTGACCCGTTCAGTTTAATTCCTTGTCTGCTTTGACCTGCTTTTCTTCACAAACGTAATCTCTAAACTGAACTGCGTATAGTTTCGATGGTTGGTCGCGGGCAAAAATAACCCCTTTCTTGTCCCTTAACTCCAGATAGCCAACCTTGCAATTCAGTACAGCGGTATAGCCAGTGTCGTCCACTCCGTTTGGACCGCCCTTGTAGAGACGAACCGCGCGTAAATCACCATTGGCTCGGACGGCTTTTGGGTTGAAACAAAGGCGCTGACGCGTGTTGTCGTCCTCGGAGCACGAAAGCTGAACGGCAAATGCAGAGACTGACAATGCAGCGGCAAATGCTCCGACTACGTATTTTTGCATGGTGAACTCTAACGTGGAGGGCAGAGGCGCTGCACGGCTTTATCGCGCAGCGTCCGTTAGACCGCAGGGTTGCGCCTCACGGCTTCTTTGGTGGCGCAACGGGGGCGGGCTTTGCCTCGCTTTTGGTGGGCTGATAGCCGCCTTGGACTTTGTCCCCGGTTGGCACGGTTGGTGGAATCGGGGTCGGCTGATAGCCCTTCTTCAGCGGTTGGTAGCCTTCAGTGAGCGGTTTCTTCTCTGCCATTGTTTTCTCCTGCGGTTAGTTTGAAGAACTCAACTGTCACGATTTCCGATGACAGAATAAGGATTCCGGCAGTCTCGGTTCGCGGACGTTCGAAACCACCATCGTCGTTGAGCACCCAATTCTCTTCAAGGTAGAGTTGCTCGGCCGCGGGAGCGCTTGATGCGAACGAAGCGGAGTCATAGCGCCCACCGATCCTCTTTCCGTCCTTGAGCGTAACGATGGCCCAATACGGTTTCCGTTGAGCAAAGACGAAATCCCATGGCTTTGCGGTGGGATGAGGCATCGAGCGTTGGAAGAACTCAGTTGTGCGGAGCTTTTTGAGCACACAGGCCCACGCAATTGGAGCAATGAGTAGAACGAAGACATAGAACAAAACGTACGCTGTGGGATGCGACTGACGGACTTGATGGGTTTCAACTGAATAGATCGGCCAAAGTAGCAGGGCGTAGTTAATTGAACTGTAGGCAACGGCGTCAATGAGCTGCTTGTCAGACTCCTTTTGCGCGCCAGGAAAGAGTAGTTCGTACGTCTTGAGGCTGACAAAGCCTGGAATCACAAAGGCTATGAACAGCAAGAGTCTATTGGCGTCCCAGATGTCCATCAATGTTCCCCTGAGGCATAACGAAAGTCGATGGCGAACTTGTCGTATAAGCTGGCCAGGTGCCGTATATCGTGGAAATGGCGGCAACCTGGAAGCCTTGCCAATACCAGCACCCAGCAGATTCTTGAAGATATTCGCGAGAATGAATGGCGTTCATATGCGGCCCGGTATCAATGACATGGGTATTGTGCCACGTGTGCTGTTCACTGTCATGCCGAAGCGCATCCGCCAATGGCCGCCTCGCTTCGATTGCTCCTGCACCCGCTCCTGGCCGAACTCGGACAGACGGATTATCGAGGCTTGTCAAAAACACGACATAATTCTCCGCATCATGCCTTCCTCGCCGTCTTCCGCGATTCCCCACCGTGTCGAGACCCTCCGGGTGCTCCGCCTGATGGGCGACCACGCCCCGATCCTGATGCTGATGGGCGACGACGACGGTTACGGCACGCGGTGGACGCTTGGCGGACAGCAGGTGCAACCGGCGATTGCACGCTATCTGATGGACGCGGGCTACGTCGCGGAGAATGGCCGGACGCAGTTCGGGGCCCGGACGCTGGCGCTGACGGCGGATGGCAGGGATTTCCGGGCGCGCGGCATGGTCTGGTGGGACAGCTTGAGCGTATTCCAGAAGCTGAAAGTCACGCTCCTCGGTTGAGGCGCTGCCGGGTGTTCGTGCCGGCCCTATTGCCGTTCGAGCACCCGCAGCAGCGAGGCCGTGTCGTCCCTGCCCCAGCCCTGCGCCATCAGCGCGTTGAGCTGCTGGGCCACTGCTGCGGTCAACGGCACGGGAACCCCCGATTTGCGAGCTGCTTCCAGCACCAGCCCGAAGTCCTTGTGATGCAGCCGCGCCTCGATGCCGGCGGCGAAGTCGCGCCTGACCATGCGCTCGCCCATCACGTCGAGCACGCGCGAGGCTGCCGAACCGCCAGCCAGCGCCTGCCTGACTTTCGCGCAGTCCACGCCGGAGGCGGCGACCAGTCGTAGTGCCTCGGCGGCGGCCTCGATCGCGGCGACCATGATCATCTGGTTGCAGGCCTTGGCGACCTGCCCGGCGCCGTTCGGGCCGATGTGGACGATGCGCTGACCGAGGCAGGCGAGCAGCGGACGCACGCGTTCGAGCACCGCCGCGTCGCCGCCGGCCATGATCGCCAGCGTCGCGTCGCTGGCGCCCTGGGCGCCGCCGGAAACCGGCGTGTCGAGCATGTGGATGCCCTTCTCGGCGAGCCGGGCGGCAATCCGGCGGGCGACATCGGGGGCGATGGTCGAGCAGTCGACCAGCACCGAATCCGGCGCCATGCCTTCGATTAGGCCGTTCGCGCCGAGGGCGACTCCCTCGACATCGGCGCTGGAGGTGATGATGGTGAACACCACGGCGCAGCGGCGGCCCAGTTCTGCCGGCGTCGCACACACCGTCGCCGGCAGGCCGGCGGCGCTTTGCGGACGGCGCGCCCAGACGTGCAGGTCGTGGCCCGCCTGCTGCAAATGCAGTGCCATCGGCCGCCCCATGGCGCCGAGGCCGATGAAGCCGACCTTCATTCTTGGCCCGACAGCCGTTCGAGCAGTTTCAGCACGGCGATCGAGTCTTCCTCGCCCATGCCGGAACCGACCATGGCGTTGAACATTTGCGCCGTCGCCGCCGAGCCGGGCAGGCAGAGGCCGAGCTCGTGCGCCGTCTGCATCACGATGTTGAGGTCCTTCTCGTGCATCCAGCTCTTGAAACCCGGCTTGAAATTGCGGTCGAGCATGCGCTGGCCGTGGTTTTCCAGGATTTTCGAGTAGGCGAAGCCGCCCAGCAGCGCCTCGCGCACCTTGCCGCGGTCGACGCCGTTTTTTGCCGCAAAAGCGAATGCCTCGGCCACCGCCAGCACGCCCATGCCGGTGACGATCTGGTTGGCCGCCTTGGCGACTTGCCCCGCACCGGAAGCGCCGACATGGACGATGCACTTGCCCATGCACTCGAAAGCGGGCTTGGCTTTGGCAAAAGCCGCATCGGAGCCACCGGCCATGATCGACAGCGTGCCGGCGATGGCGCCGACTTCGCCGCCGGAGACAGGGGCGTCCATGAAATCGACGCCGGCGGCGGCGAGATCGACGCCGATCCGGCGCGCGGCGGCGGGGGCGATGGTGCTCATGTCGACCGCGACCAGGCCGGGCGCCGCGCCCTGCGCGACGCCGCGCATCACCTGGGCGACGTCCGGCGCATCGGCGACCATCGAGATCACCAGCTCGTTGCCCTGCGCGGCTTCGCTCGGGCTGCCCGCACCTCCTGCCCCGGCGTCGAGCAGCGGCTGCGTCGATTCGGCGCGACGCGCCCAGACGGTGACTTCGTGGCCGCCCTTCAACAAATTGAGCGCCATCGGGCGCCCCATGATCCCGAGGCCGATGAATCCGATTCTCATGCCGCTCTCCGTGAGGTTGAAGCGGCGATTCTAGCGGAAGCCGGCAGTGCCGAATATTCGTTCGGGCAGGGCATGATTCATGCGATCATTCGACGCCGCGTTCGCCGCTTCGTCCCGGCGGCGAGCCTGAAGCGTCATGGCCGGTGAGGAGAAGCCAGTGAAGAGTCAGCAACGAAATAATCCGCTTGCCCGTCTGCTCGGTGCCGCCCTCGTCGCGGCGTCCGGCATGGCGTTTGCCGCCGGCGGCGGCGCCGCGGCGAGCGATCCGGGGGCGCTGGAGGGCAGGCATTTCCATCCCAAGGGCAAGCCGCCGTCGAGATACACAATCGAATCGCAGAAGGACGTCCGGGCCACGCTGCCGTTCGCTGACCGGCGCGAATTCGACGAAGTTGCGCGCGGCTTCATTGCCGCCCCACCGTACCGGCAGATCATGGCCGACGCCGGCAACGTCGCCTGGGACATGGCCAGCTACGATTTCCTCCTGCAGGATAGGGATTTCGACAGCATCAACCCATCGCTGCAGCGCCAGGCGGCGCTCAACATGGCCTACGGCCTCTACGAGGTGGTCCCCGGCCGGATCTACCAGGTGCGCGGCTTCGATCTCGCCAACATCAGCTTCATCAAGGGCGATACCGGGTGGATCGTCTTCGATACGCTGACTGCGAAGGAAACGGCGCGCGCCGCCCTCGAATTCATCAACGAGAAGCTCGGCAGGCGGCCGGTGGTGGCCGTCGTCTATTCGCACTCGCACGGCGACCACTTCGGTGGCGTGCGCGGAGTGGTGGACGAAGCCGATGTCGCCAGCGGCAAGGTGCCGATCATCGCGCCGGTCGGCTTCATGGATCATGCCATCGCCGAAAATGTTCTCGCCGGCAATGCGATGACGCGGCGCATGTACTACCAGTATGGCGTGCTGTTGCCGCGCAGTCCCTTCGGTCATGTCGACCAGGCGATCGGCAAGAACGTCGCCGCCGGCGCCATCGGCCTGATCGCGCCGACCCGCGAGATCGTCAAGGAAATCGAGGAACTGACGGTCGACGGCGTGAAGATGGTTTTCCAGAACACGCCGGGCACTGAGGCGCCCGCCGAGATGAACACGTATTTTCCGCAGTTCAAGGCGTTCTGGGCGGCGGAAAACATCACCGGCACCATCCACAACATTTACACCCTGCGCGGCGCCCTGATTCGCGACGCGCTCGAGTGGTCGCGGCAGATCAACAGGGCGCTCCACCTGTTCGGCCAAGAGGCCGAGGTGATGTTTACGGCGCATAGCTGGCCGCGCTGGGGCAACGCGCGCATTCAGGAAGTCATGCGCACGCAGCGCGACGCCTACGCCCACCTCAACAACGAGGTTCTGCACCTTGCTAATCAGGGCGTGACGATCAACGAGGTCCACAACGTCTATCGCCTGCCGAAAAGCCTGCAGCAGAACTGGGCGGCGCACAGTTACCACGGCTCCGAGGAGCACAACAGCCGCGGCGTGATCAACCGCTACCTCGGTTACTGGGATGCTAATCCGGCAACGCTGATCCCGCTTTCGCCGAAGGATTCGGCGCTGCTCTATGTCGAGATGATGGGCGGCTCGGCGAAGATCCTGGCCAAGGGAAGGGAACTGTTCAATCAGGGAAAGTACCGCCATGCGCAGGAGATTCTCAACAAGCTGGTATACGCCGAGCCGGGCAATCGGGCGGCCAGGGATCTGCTGGCCGACGTCTTTGAGCAGATCGGCTACCAGAAGGAAAGCACCAGCCTGCGCAACAGCTTTCTCGCCGGAGCCCACGAATTGCGTTCCGGCATCCCGGCCGGCACTTCGCCCAAGACCGGCGGCCCGGATATGGTCCGCGGCATGACGACCGGCCTGCTGCTCGATTACTTGGCGGTGCGACTGGACAGCAGGAAGGCCGAGGGCATTTCGTTCAAGGTCAATCTCCTGACGCCGGACAACGGCGAGAAATACGCCATAGAACTGAACAACTCGGCGCTGACCAGCATCAGGGACTTCCAGATCCCCAATCCTGACCTGACTGTCACGGTCAACCGTTCGGATATCGAGAAAATGCTTCTCGGCGCGGCCAGCTTCGAACAACTGGCAGCGACCGGCAAGGTCAGGCTCGAGGGCGACGCCAGGCCGCTCGAGCAACTCAAGGGCATGTTCGTGCAGTTCGACATCGGTTTTGAAATTCTGCCGGGAACCATGCCGGCAAAGGTGGCCGCGCAGGCGAAAGCGGAATAGGCCGACGGGGCTGGCATTGCGGCCGGCGCGGGTGACTCGGTCTTCCCCCGCGAAATCGTTGACCGCACCGGGATGTTATCATCGCAAGCTGTGGCGGCCGTCCGCCCGGTCCGCAAACAGTGCGCTGGCGTGCCGCGTCGATTGTTCCCGGCATGGAGACTGAAAGGATATCGGTGATGCAGGAGCTGGCGAACGTGCCGCTCCGGATTGTCTACTCACGACTTGTCGCTGCGACGGTTTCTCCTGTCGTCCGGCGCTGGTTCTGTTGCCGGGATAAATGAGCAGGTATTTCATCAAGTCTGGGTCGGCAATCGAGGAACTTGCCGTTGGCGACAGGCTGGGCAGCGGCGCCGTCGCCAATGTCTTCACCGTCAGCGCGCCACCGCGGCTTGCCGACAGCGCGGCGAAGATCTATCTCGATCCCAGGAGCATCGATGTAGAAAAGATCGGCGCCCTCGTCGAAAAAGTGCCGGCGAAGCTGTGGGCCATCCTCGCCTCCGGCAACCCATATGCCCAGTATGCCTGGCCGCAACAGATCGTCTATGGCAAGTCGGCGCTCGGGAGGGGATTGCAGCCGGTCGGCCTGCTGATGCCGAAAGTCGACCTGCTGGAGACCGTTGCCCTCGACGCCTACTTCAATCCCTCCTCCGGCAGGACGATGGGTCTTGACGGGCATCGGCTCGCCCTTCCCCGAAAGGTGGCGATTGCCATCAATCTGTGCAAGTTGCTGGGCGAGTTGCACTCCAGGCACGTCTACTGCGTTGATTTCAAGCCGCAGGACGTGCTGGTGAACAGAAACAGCGGTATCGTCACCCTTGTCGACTGCGACAGCTATTCCGTCGTTTCGGGTAACGGAAACTACTATCCGGCGACCCCCCCCGCCAATGGTCATGCCGCGCCGGAGGTCCTGAAAAACAAGGGTGTCAGTGCCGAGCTGGCCGAGACTCAGGATTGCTTCGCGCTGGCGCTCGCGCTGTTCCAGATATTCAACTACGGACTTTCTCCATTTTCGGGAAAGGTGAACAAGGGTTGGCTGGAGGCCGCCGATGGCGATGGCCGCGTCGCAGCGGGTTACTATCCGTACGGGCTTCATCCCAATCCGGCAATCAGTCCGGTCCCCCGCTCGGTGCACGATTGCTGGCCGGTTTCGGTGCGCGAGATGTTCGACGGGGCCTTTCGCGACGCCAGGGAAAGACCGTCAGCCCGGGAATGGGAAGAGGTTCTGCGCGGATTGCGCGAGAAGGCGAAATATGTCACCTGCAAGGAACACCCGAACGATCCGGAGCATATTCATTTCGCCGGGCTGCCGTGTTGCCGATGTGAGCGTGAACGGCGCATCGGGGCTCCGGAAGAGAGCGTCGCAGGTCATCAGCCTGCGGACACCGGGACCGACACGGGGAGTCCGAAAAGCGAACCGGCGGCGCGAACCGCCCCGCAGGGGCCGGTGCCCAAGGCGGCTTCGGGATCGCGGCGCTGGCAAGTCTGGATCGTCTGGATTGTCGCGGTGGCTCTGGCAGTTGGCCTCCTGACTTTTCTTGGAAGTCGGGACGGCGACAGTCCGTCGACCCATGTGCGCACGCCGCCACAGGCGCCCCCGGCAAGTCAGGCGCCTGCCGAGTCGAGGGGCGGTGGCACGGGCGCGTCGATCAATCCGGCCATGCCGCCCGCTGGCGGTCCGGAGCGCAAGCCGTTAACCAGCGAACAGGTCTATTACTGTCTGGCAAAGGAATTCCGGAAGGACGCCATCAACGACATCCTTTCCAGAACAAAGACGCCGGCGCCGGCTGCGTTTTTCGCAGATATCGCCGATTTCAACGCGCGTTGCCGGAACTACACATACTCTACTCCGGACTTCGAAGCCGCCACGGCGACCTTCGAGAACAACAAGGCGAGCATTCTCGACGAGGCCACCGCGGAGGCCGAATCGTTCAGGCAGAGTGCACTTGCCTCGTCGTCGACCGGCGCTGCCGACGCCCCTGATCGCGGTGTGCGCGCAGACGCGGCGGCGGAAGCGCCCGGGCGGAAGCCCGAGGCGGCCCGGTCCCGGCAGCCGGAGCCGGCGAAACCCCAGGGCGCGCCGGTCGTCCCGGGGCAGCGGGACAAGCCTCCGGTTGCCGGCGCAGCGCCGGGTGCGGACCAGTCCGCCGCGAGCGCTTCGCCGGATCGCGGAAAGGCCGTCGTTCGCCCGCCGGAGCCGGATTTGGCGGCGGTCGAGCGCGCGCCGGCCGTTGCACCGCGTCAGGACAGGCCGCTGCCCTCGACCCTGTTGACCGCCATCCAGCGCGGCGACAGAGTGACGGTAAACGAGTACCTGAATCGCGGCGCGAGTCCCAACGAAATCCTGTCCAACGGAGCCTCGCCTTTGAAGAGCGCGGTTGTGAGCTCCAATGCTTCCGTGGCCGAGTTGCTCCTGAGTCGGGGCGCCGACGTCAATGCCCGCGACGGCACCGGGAAGACCGCCCTGTTCTGGGCAAGGCGGATGAACAACCAGGCCATGGTGCAGATGCTGCTGAATCATGGGGCACAGGACTGACGGGGCGAAGCCGGCGCGACTCTTGCCGACCGCAAGGCGGTTGGTGGCGGAGGAAGGGGTTTGGGCGTATGCTGGAACGGCCTGTCCGGCGCATTGGAAAGTGGCCGGACGTGGCGGATAGCGGGAACCTGGATCATGGAAGACAGCGTTAGCGATACTGCGCCGCTTGCTGGCGACGCCCTGCTGGTCGTCGACGTGCAGTGCGATTTTCTCCCCGGCGGCGCGCTCGCGGTGCCGGGCGGCGACGCCGTCGTTGCCCCGCTCGCTGCCTGGGCGCGCCGCTTCGCCGCCGCCGGGCGCCCGGTCTTCGCGACCCGCGACTGGCATCCGGGCGACCACTGCTCGTTCGTTGCGCAAGGGGGAACCTGGCCGCCGCACTGCGTTGCCGGGTCGCCGGGCGCCGATTTTGCTCCGGGACTCGATCTCCCGGCCGGCGCCAGCGTCATCGCCAAGGCGACGCAGCGCGATGCCGACGCCTATTCCGGGTTCGCCGGGACCGACCTCGACGCACAGCTTCGGGCTCTCGGGGTGCGCCGCCTGTTCGTCGGCGGCCTCGCCACCGACTACTGCGTGGTCAACACGGTGCAGGATGCGCTGCGCCTTGGCTATCGCGTAGTCCTCCTGCTCGATTGTATCCGCGCCGTGGACGTCGCGGCGGGCGATGGCGAGCGGGCGATCGCGGCGATGCTGGCGGCGGGCGCCGTCGCCAGGCGGGGGTGAGGATGCGCATCGCCGCCGAGAGCGTGCTGCTCACCGACCTCTACCAGCTGACGATGCTGCAGGCCTACTTCGACGAGGGCATGACGGAGACGGCCGTCTTCGAGTTCTTCGTGCGCAAGCTGCCGGCGGGGCGCAATTTCCTCGTTGCCGCCGGCCTCGAGCAGGCGCTGGACTTCCTCGAGAACCTGGCTTTCGCGCCCGAAGAGCTCGACTGGCTGGCGGGATGCGGGCACTTCCGCCGCGACTTCGTCGATTCCCTGGCCGGCTTGCGCTTCACCGGCGACGTGCAGGCAATGGCCGAGGGCACGGTGTTCTTTCCCGACGAGCCGATCCTGCGTGTCGTCGCCCCGCTGCGCGAGGCGCAACTGGTCGAGACGCGGCTGATCAACCTGCTGCAGTTCCAGACGCTGGTCGCCTCGAAGGCGACGCGCGTGCGGCTCGCCGCCGGCGACCGCCTGCTTGTCGACTTCGGGCTGCGCCGCGCGCATGGCGCCGAGGCCGGGCTGCTCTCGGCGCGCGCCGCCTTCGTCGGCGGTTTCGACGGCAGCTCGAACGTCCTCGCCGGGATGCGCTGGAATGTCCCGGTGTTCGGGACGATGGCACATTCGTACATCCAGACCCACGACAGCGAGGTTGTTGCGCTCGAGCGCTTCGCCCGCTCGCACCCGCAGGGGACGACGCTGCTCATCGACACCTACGACACGGAGGCCGCGGCGCGGGCCGTGGTGCCGTTGGCGCGCCGGCTCGCGGCCGAAGGGATCGCCCTCCGCTCGGTGCGCATCGACAGCGGCGACCTCGGCGAGCACGCCCGGCGGGTGCGCGCCATCCTCGACGACGGCGGCGCCGCCGGCATCCGGATTTTCGCCAGCGGCAACCTCGACGAGCAGGCGGTGCAGGCGCTGGTGGACAGCGGGGCGCCGATCGACGGCTTCGGCGTCGGCACGCGCATGAACACGGCTGCCGATGCGCCCTACCTCGATTGCGCTTACAAGCTGCAGGAGTACGCCGGTATTGCGCGCCGCAAGCGCTCCGAGGGCAAGGCAACCTGGCCCGGCCGCAAGCAGGTCTTCCGGCGCTTCGCCGAGGTGGCGGGGAACGCCGTCATGACCGACGACACGCTGACGCTGGAAGGCGAGCACGGCGATGGCACGCCGCTGCTGTCGACGGTCATGCGCGATGGCCGGAGGCTGGGGCCGCAGGCGCCTCTCGGCGAGCTGCGCGAGCACGCGCGCCGGCAACTGGCGGCATTGCCGCCGGCGTTACGCGGCCTCGATGCAGCACCGGCCTACCCGGTGATCGTCGGCGAGCCGCTGCGCGAACTGGCCCGTGCCGTCGACCGGCGCACCGCCGGCGGCGCTGTCTAACGCTTGGCCGGCGCTGCCGGGCGGAAGCGGCGCAGGCAGGCGATCACCTCGTCGTCCCCGACCTGGTCGAAACGCGCGTAGAACTGGCCGACGGCGTTGAAATTCGGCGGCGCATGCAGGCAGACGATTTCGTCGGCGTGGCGCCGGACCCGTTCCAGGCTGTCCGGCGCGGCGACGGGGACGGCGCAGATCAGCCGCGCCGGGTCGCGCGCCCGTAGCGCGTGCAGCGCGGCGAGCATGGTGGCGCCGGTGGCCAGCCCGTCGTCCACGACGATGGCGATGCGTCCGTGCGGGTCCACCGCCGGCCGCTCCGGCGAATAGAGGGCGCGGCGCCGGCGAAGTTCGTCGAGGCGGTAGGCGCGTTCGCGCCGCAGCCAGGCTTCGTCGGCAGCCAACGCGTCGGAAACGAACGACCAGCCGCTCTCGTCGATGGCGCCGACCGCGTATTCGGGATTTCCCGGTGCGCCCAGCTTGTGCACGAGGACGACGTCGAGATCGCCGCCGAGTTCCGTGGCGAGCGCCGCGCCCATCGGTACCGCGCCCCGGGGGATGGCGAGGATCAGCGGGTCGTGCCCGCGGCAGGCGTCGAGGGCCGTGGCGAGCCGGCGGGCGGCGTCGAGGCGGTCGGCGAAGATCATGGCTTTATCCTCCGTCCGCATTCAGGCCCGGACCAGTTCGACGGCGAACTCCGGCTCGTAGGGCGGAATGTGGCATTCGACGATGTCGGGCGGCGCCACCTGCAGGCGGATGCCGACAATGTCGGCGCGTACGGGCAGGCGGGCGACATTGCGGTCGACCAGCACGGCGACGCGGATTTCGCCGGCACCGTGCTGCGCCAGGTGGTCGACAGCGCGCAGCAGCGAATTACCGGCGTAGAGGACGTCGTCGACCACCAGCAGGCGGCGCCCGGCGAGGCCGGCCAGCAGGTCGGCGTCGGCGGGATTCTCGACGAGCAGCGTTTCGGGGTGGAGCAGGGTGAGGTCGTCCGCGTAGCGCGCGACCCGGAGGTCGAGGCGCGACGGCGGCGGCATCCCGTGCCGGGAAACCAGCAACTCGGTGATGCGCCCGGCCAGCGGGGCCCCGCGGCGGAGAATGCCGATCACCGCGACCGGCTCGGGCCCCGGGAAGAAGCCGGCGGCCCGGCGCGCCATATCGGCGATCACTGCGTCCAGTTGCACGTGGTCGTAAAGGCGGGTGCGGGTGGCGGGATCTCGTCTGTCCATGGCCGGGAGTGTGGAGCGCGAGGACGGGGGCACCTATGCCGCAGCATCCTGCTCAAGAAAACTCTGACGCATCGGCGGCAAACGGTCAACAGGCGCCAGTCATGTCCGTCGATCGTCTATGGTGTCCCCGCAAGGAGCATCCACGTTCGCTCCGTTTCCGATAACCACCAGGGCGGCACAAATACGACAACGGCCGGATCCAGCCCTTCGCCAATTGCAGCTTCCCGGGTGGCTTGTACCTGACCAGTGCGCGGATCATCGCGGTCAATCGAAAAGCGAGAGCGGCCAGGGGGTAGGCGGTGCCGGCGCCCCTCCGCTTGGGGAACCAAGTCATTTTCGGCAAGCTGCCGGTGAATATGGAGCAGCTCACGACGAAGCATGCTGCATCGCGTCGACCGCCAGGTCGATGAAGCTTCGAACCTTAGGCGTGAGATAACGTGCGCTCGCGAAGACTGCATGGACGGGAACGGTCGGCAGTGACCAGTCTGCAAGCAACGGCTGCAAACCCCCTTCGCGCAGGGCAGGCGTCGCCACGATCAGGGGGAGTTGGGCCACGCCCAATCCAGCGATGGCGGCATCCCTGACGGCAAACACGTTGTTCGCCTTCAGGCGCGGACTCGGTTCCATGTCCTCCCTCTGGCCGTTGCGCTGTAGAGAAAGGGTGGCGCGGTGGCTGCCGCCCGTGAACGACAGCACATCATGCCGGTCCAGGTCGGCGGGACTCCTGGGGGCGGCATGCAGGGCGAGGTAGCCCGGCGAAGCGAAGAGGCCATAAGTGAGTTCGCCGAGCTTCCGTGCGGCAAGGCTCGAGTCGGCCAGCGTTCCCACGCGGATCGCCAGGTCGAATCCCTCATGCACGATGTCTACGGCACGATTGGTGAAATCGGCGTCGACACGCGTTTGCGGGTAATGGGTCAGGTAACGGTTGATCCAGCCGGTAACGGCGATCAAGCCGAACTCGACGCCGCAGGTCAGCCTGAGCGTGCCGCGCGGTTCGCCTTGCGACCGCTGGACGGCGCGATGCGCGTCCTCGACGGATGCCAGGATGCCTGACGCGCGTTCGTAGAAGTCGCGTCCGACCTCCGTAAGCGAAAGGGATCGGGTGGTGCGGTCGAGCAACCGTACCCCCAGCTCTCCTTCAAGTTGGCCAATCACGCGCGACAGGTGTGCCTTCTGCGTGTTCAGCGCGCTGGCGGCGCGGGTGAAGCTGCCGGTCTGGGCGACCTTGACGAATGCCCGAAGGGCCGAGAATTGCATTGTTATGGATACTGGCAACAGATTGTATGATTGAGCCCTATTTATGTTGTCATTGGCAAGCGCCAAACTACGCCTCGAGCAACATTGAACCGCAGCCAGATACCTTGAGGAGCGTCACATGAGCATTTCCATCATCGGGGCGGGTAACGTCGGCATGGCCTTGGGCAAGGCCTTCTCGCAACGGGGCGAAGCCATCGTCTTCGGCGTGCGGGTTCCTGCCGCTTGCGCGGCCGAGGTCGCGAAGCTCGGCCCGCGGGCCAGTGTCACGACCAACGCCGAGGCAATCGCTGCCAGCGGGGTGGTCATCCTGGCCATTCCGTACGCTGCCGTGGCAGCGGTCGCGCAGAGCCTCGCTGACTGGGGTGGCAGGATCCTCGTGGATGCAACGAATCCCCTTGCCCCGGACCTTTCCGGGCTCACCGTGGGCACCACCACTTCGGGCGCCGAGGAGCTTGCAAAGCTGGCCAGGGGCGCGCGGGTGGTCAAGGCGTTCAACACCACCGGAGCCGAAAACATGGCCGACGCGTCCTATCCGAATGGAACGCCCTTTATGCCGGTGTGCGGTGACGATGCCGAAGCGCGTTCGAGGGTGATCGCGCTTGCCGCGAGCATCGGTTTCGATGCGGTGGACTGCGGGGAACTGGTTGCGGCGCGCTACCTCGAGCCGTTTGCCATGACCTGGATCCACATGGCGATCAAGCTCGGCATGGGGCGCCGTTTCGCCTTTGCGCGCCTGCAGCGCTAGGTTCGTGATGCACAAGTCGCGTCTGGAAGCCTTCAGCGATGGTGTGCTCGCCATCATCATCACCATCATGGTTCTGGAAATCAAGGTGCCGCACGGGGATACCGTGGACGCCCTGCGGCCGTTGCTGCCGGTCCTTTCCAGCTACGTCCTGAGTTTCATTTATGTAGGGATCTACTGGAACAACCATCATCACCTGTTCCAGGCGGCCCGGAAGGTGAATGGCCGCGTTTTGTGGGCCAACCTCCACCTGCTGTTCTGGTTGTCGCTGTTGCCGTTCGCGAGCGGCTGGATGGGCGAGAACCACTTCGCGGCGCTGCCCGTGGCCCTGTATGGCGCAGTCCTGCTCATGGCGGGGTTGGCGTACTGGCTGCTCTCGCGGGCCATCATCCAGGCCGATGGTCCCGATTCGCTCCTGGCGAAGGCCATCGGCAGGGATCGGAAGGGAAACGTCTCGGTTGCTGTCTACCTCCTCGCGATTCCCCTGACCTTTCTCCATGAGTGGATTGCCGAGGCGATCTATGTTGGCGTGGCCCTGTTGTGGCTCATTCCTGATCGTCGCATTGAGAGGACGCTGCAGGAAACGGGGTCGGGATAGCGGTCCGGGCAGGGCCGTAGAATGGCCCTGCCCGGCACTGTCAGACCCCGCAGGAACCGTCGCCGCGCTTGAAGCCGAGCCTTGCGAGCAGCTTTTCCGGCGGGCAGAAGCCGGTGAAGCCGCTCTGCAGCAGGTTGAGGCCGACGAAGGCGGTGAAGGCGAGGAACCACTCGGAAACGAAGACCGGACTGCCGGACCAGCCCAGCGCGAGCGAGAGCAGGACGAAGAAGCCGGCCATGATGCGGATCATGCGTTCGATGGTCATTGGATTTCCTTTCTGAAAGCGGAGAAATACAGCACCGGGATCACCACCAGCGTCAGCAGGGTGGAGACCAGGATGCCGAAGATCAGGCTGATGGCCAGCCCGATGAAGATCGGGTCGTCGAGGATGAACAGTGCGCCAAGCATGGCGGCCAGCGCGGTCAGCGCGATCGGCTTGGCGCGCACGGCGGCGGACTGGATCACGGCGTCATGGAAGTTCATGCCGGCCGCCACCTGCTGCCGGATGAAATCGACGAGCAGGATCGAGTTGCGGACGATGATGCCGGCCAGCGCGATCATGCCGATCATCGAGGTCGCCGTGAATTGCGCGCCGAGCAGCGCGTGGCCGGGCATGACGCCGATGATGGTGAGCGGGATCGGCGCCATGATGATGAGCGGCACGAGGTAGCTGCCGAAGTGGGCGACGACCAGCAGGTAAATCAGGATCAGGCCGACCGCGTAGGCCAGGCCCATGTCACGGAAGGTCTCGTAGGTGACCTTCCATTCGCCGTCCCATTTCACACTGTAGCCGGCGTAGGGGTCGGCCGGCTGGCGGATGAACCATTCGCCGAGGGTGCCGCCTTCCTTGAGTTCCTTGCCGATGATCTTCGAACGCGCGTCGAACATGCCGTAGAGCGGGGAATCGAGCTTGCCGCCCATGTCGCCGACGACGTACACCACCGGCAGCAGGTCCTTGTGGTAGATGGCCTTCTCGCGCGTTGCCTCGCGCACCTCGACCAGTTCCGAGACCGGCACCAGATGGCCGTCGCGTGAACGCACACGCAGCTTGAGCAGGGCATCGAGGGTCGACTGCTTCTCGGCCGGCAGCGTCACGCGCACCGGGATCTCGAACTTCGATTCGGTGTTGCGCGCCGGCGTCACGTCCTGCCCGGCCAGCCCCATGCCTACGACCTCGACGATGTCGCTCTGCGCCACGCCGAGCAGCGCGGCCTTGCTTTGCAGCACGTGCAGCACGAACTTCTTCGAATCGGCATCGATATAGTCGTCGACCGCAACCAGGTCCTTCGTTTCCGCAAATGCCGCGCGCACCTGCTTGCCGACCGCCATCTGGCCGGCCATGTCCGGCCCGTAGATTTCGGCGACGATGGGCGACAGCACCGGCGGTCCCGGCGGCACCTCGACGACCTTGGCGACGCCGCCGTTTTTCTTGCCGATGGCTTCGATGCGGTCGCGCAGCGCGACGGCGATCTCGTGGCTCTGGCGCGAGCGCTGCTGCTTGTCGGCCAGATTGACCTGAATATCGCCCTTTTCCGGCGTCGACCGCAGGTAATACTGGCGCACCAGCCCGTTGAAGTTGATCGGGCTGGCGGTGCCGGCGTAGGCCTGGTAATCGACGACGTCGGCTTCCTGCGCCAGTTCGGCGCCGATTTCGTGCAGCACGCGCGCGGTTTCCTCGACCGGGGTGCCGACCGGCATGTCGAGGACGACCTGGAATTCGCTCTTGTTGTCGAAGGGCAGCATCTTCAGGACGACCAGCTGGAAATACGCCAGAGATACCGAGCCGAGGATCAGCAGGACGACGGCGATGGCCAGCCTGACGCGCGCCGCGCCGCCCTTCTGCGGGTCGAGGAAGGGCGTCAGCAGCTTGCGGAAGGTGCTGTCGAGTCTGGCGTCGAGCTTGGACGGCTGGTGGTCGTGACTGCCGCCATGCGAGCGCATCAGCATCAGCGCCAGCCAGGGCGTGACGATGAAGGCGACGACCAGCGAGATGCCCATGCCCATCGACGAGTTGATCGGGATCGGGCTCATGTAGGGGCCCATCAGGCCGGTCACGAAGGCCATCGGCAGCAACGCGGCGATGACGGTGAAGGTGGCGAGAATGGTCGGCCCGCCGACTTCATCGACCGCCGGCGGGATGATCTCGCGCAGCGGCTTGCCGGGATGCAGGCCCTGCCAGCGGTGGATGTTCTCGACGACGACGATGGCGTCGTCGACCAGGATGCCGATCGAGAAGATCAGCGCGAACAGCGACACGCGGTTCAGCGTGAAGCCCCAGGCCCACGAGGCGAACAGCGTGGCGGCCAGGGTCAGCGTCACGGCGACGCCGACGATAAAGGCCTCGCGCCGGCCGAGCGCGAAGAAGACCAGCGCGACGACGAAGGCGGTGGCGAAGATCAGCTTGCCGATCAGCTTCTGCGCCTTTTCGGTGGCGGTTTCGCCGTAATTGCGGGTGACGGTGACCTCGACGCCTTCGGGAATCACCGTGTTTTTGAGCGCATTTATCCGGTCGACCGCAGCCGACGCGACATCGGCGGCATTGACGCCCGGCTGCTTGGAAAGCTGGATGGTGACACCTGGAAACTCGCCGTCCTTGCTGCCGAACCAGGCGTAGCGCTTCGGCTGGTCGGGGCCGTCCTCGACCGTTGCCACGTCGCTCATGAACACCGGCTTGCCCGCTTTTTCGTCACCTCGCACGGCGACCACCAGTTGCTTCACGTCGGTTGCCGTTTCGAGGTAGGTCCCGGTCTGCACCAGCACCTCGCGGTTGCCGGCGGTCAGGTTGCCCGACGATTGCAGCGCGTTCGAGACCTTCAGCGCGCCGGCGATTTCCTGCGGCGTGACGCCGAAAGCGTTCATCCGCTCGGCGTCCATCAGCACGCGGATGGCGTGATCGGGGCCGCCGAGGGTCGACACGTCGCGCGTGCCCTTGATGCGCTTGAGCTCGATCTCGACCGCGCGCGCCACCTGCTGCAGCTCGTAGGCCGAGCGCTGCGGGTCCTTCGTCCAGAAGGTGAGGCCGAGGATCGGGACGTCGTCGATGCCGCGCGGCTTGATCACCGGCTCCTGCACGCCGAGGTTGGGCGGCAGCCAGTCGCGGTGCGACATCACGGTGTCGTGCAAGCGCAGCACGGCGTCGTTGTACTTGACGCCGACGTCGAACTGCACGGTGATCACCGCCATGCCGGGTCGCGACATCGAATAGACGTGCTCGACCCCGTGCATGCGCGACAGCACCTGCTCGGCCGGGCGCGCGACGAGATTCTCGACATCCCTGGCCGAGGCGCCGGGGAAGGCGACCAGCACGTCGGCCATCGTCACGTCGATCTGCGGTTCTTCCTCGCGCGGCGTGACGAGAACGGCGAAAACGCCCAGCAACAGGGCGACCAGCGCCAGCAACGGCGTCATCCGCGATTCCTGGAAGGCGGCGGCGATGCGGCCGGAAATGCCGAGCCGGCCCTGGTTGGCGCTCATGGCCTACTTGCCCGACTTAAGCCGGATCGCCGCCTTGACCGGGTCGGTGACCACCTTGTCGCCCGCGCTGAGGCCGGCCAGCACCTCGATTTCGCCGCGCCCGACGGCGTCGCCGAGGCGCAACTGGCGCAGGCTGAGGCGGCCATCGCCACCTTGCACATAGACGGCGGCGACCTCGCCGCGGCGCACCACGGCACTGGCCGGCACGGTCAGCTTTTCGGCCCGGCCGACGACGAAATGGACGCGCGCGAACATGCCCGGCGTCGCTTCCGGCACCGGCGGCAGGCTGACGCGTACCTGCGAAACATGGGTGGCGGTGTCGGCGGTCGGCAGCAGCTTGACGGCGGTGGCGTCGACCCACTTGCCGAGTTCGGGGAACTCGACGCGGGCGGTCGTCACCTTGCGCAGATCGTTCAACCGGTATTGCGGAATGCTGGCGGTGACGCGCAGGCCGCCCGGTTCGTAGATCGTGAACAGCGGCTTGCCAGGTGTCGCCATGTCGCCCAATTCGGCGTGGCGGCGGGCGACGACGCCGGTGAGCGGCGCGACGATCGTGGCGTGGCTCTCGCTGGCGCCGGCGGCGGCGCGGCTGGCGGCGGCCGCATCGTAATCGGCCCTGGCCTTGTCAAGGGCGGCGGCGCTCATGAATTTCTGTGCGACCAGGCTTTTGGTGCGCTCGTAGTTGAGTCTGGCGTTGGCGTACTGGGCGTTGGCGGCGCGCGCCGCTTCCTCGGCTTCGCGCGCATCGATGCGCATCAGCACCTCGCCCTTCCTGACCTGCTGGCCGGCGTCAGCCTTGACCTCGACGACGCGGCCGGCGATCTGTGCGCCGACTGTCGTCTGCTGCACCGCCTCGACCAGCGACTCGGCGGGGAAGGTCAGGTCGACGCGGTGCGGGGCGGCGACGACGCTCGCCAGCTCCTGCGCGAAGGCTGTCGCGGTCGACGCGAGAAAAAGGGCCAAAATCAGTCGTGTCCTCATCTTTATAAGGATACGCTAATTTGGCTAGGCGGTGCAAGTCCCCGTCTGCGTCCGCAAGACCGCGGCAGACTGATCGGCAAGCCGGGGTGTCACCGCAGAAACTGGAGCAGTCGCCTAGCCGCCCTGGCCCTGCCTGGTGGTCTGCTTCGCAAATGTTCGAACCGACAAAGCTTGTCTTCGTGCCCCTGGCGGCGTTGCTCATCCTCGCAATAGCTTCGGCTATTGCTGCGGTTCGCGCCTTGCCAGAAGCGCGAATCCTGCGCTTTCTCATGTCCGGCACTTACGAAGCAGACCACTAGAAGTATCGCCACCAGACGTAGAGGGAGGAGATCGCGACATGTCCCAGCATCAGCGGGAAGGCGATGATCGTGTAGCGTGCGAAGTGGAACGGGATGCCGTTGCGTTCGGCGATGCCGGCGACGGTCAGGTTGGCGCTGGCTCCGATCAGGGTTCCGTTGCCGCCCAGGCAGGCACCCAGAGACAGGCACCACCATAGCGGCACCAGCGCGTCGCTGCCGCCGAAGGCGGAACCCATCGACTTGATCAGCGGGATCATCGTCGCCACGAAGGGGATGTTGTCGACGATCGCCGACAATACGGCCGAGGCCCAGAGGACGCTCATGCCGGTGCGGGTGAAATCCCCGCCGGTGGCAGCCAGCAACCGGTCGGCAAGGAGCTGCAGCAGGCCGGCGTGCTCGACGCCGGCGATGACGACGAAGAGGCCGACGAAGAAGAAGATGGTGATCCACTCGACTTCGTTGAACACCTTGACTACCGCCTCCGACTGCTCTTCGGCCGATTTGCCGAGGTTGTCGAGCATCAGCAGCAGCGCGGCGCCCGCGATGCCGATGGTTCCCGACTCGAGGTCGAGCGTCCGGGCCATGACGAAGCCGCCCATCACCAGTGCCAGGACGAGCGTCGCCAGTCGCAGCAGGCGCGGGTCGCTGATCGCCTGTCGTTCGTCGAACTCCATGACACGGGCGCGCAACTCGGGCGAGGCGTGCAACCGCCTGCCCCAGATCAGGTGCATCGAGACGACATGCACGAGCAGGATGACGGCGACCACCGGCGCCAGGTTGAGGGCGAAGTCGTTGAACGACAGGCCGACCTGGCCGCCGATCAGGATGTTCGGTGGGTCGCCGATCAGCGTCGCCGTGCCGCCGATGTTCGACGCCAGGATTTGCGAGAAGAGGAAGGGGTAGGGATTGACCTTCAGCGCTTCGGTGATGACCAGGGTCACCGGAACGACCAGCAGCACGGTGGTGACGTTGTCGAGCAATGCCGAAACGACCGCGGTGACCACCGCGAGCATCGCCAGGATGCCGGCCGGGCTGGCCTTGACGAGCTTCGCCGACCAGATCGCCAGGTACTCGAAGATGCCGCACTTGCGGGTGATCGAGACGATGATCATCATGCCGACGAGCAGCCCGATGGTGTTGAAGTCGATGCCGGCGACCGCCTGCTCCTGCGTCAGCAGGCCGAAGAGGATCATCAGCACGGCGCCGAGCAGCGCGACGATCGAGCGGTTGAGCCGTTCGCTGATGATCACCCCGTAGGTGACGATCATCACCACGGTAGACAGCCAGAGCGGATTGAGTCCGAGAAGCACCGTCGAAGTCGTCGCATGCATCATTTCATCCTCCCGATGCGTGCCAGCACATCCCAGACGGAGACGACGCCGAGGAACTGGCGGTCCTCGACGACGGGCAGGATGTTGCGTTGCCGGTGCAGGTAGAGCATGGCGTTCATCAGCGTGCTGTCGGGGCCGATGACCGGCACCTGCGGGTCGATGTGCCGGCTGACCGGATCGTTGGCGACGGCGTCGATCCGCTCCTGCAGATTGGCCAGGGTGTCCTGGATGAACCCTCCCTGTAACCGGCCGAAGGGATGCTGCGCGTCTTCCAGCCAGAGAACACGCGGCATGGCGAGCGCGATCAGCCGGCTGCGCGGCAGCATGCCGACGTAGCAGCCGTCGCCATCGGCGACCGGCAGCGCCGGCACGCGGTACTCGACCATCGCCTGCAGCGCCGAGCGCAGGGAATCGTCAGGTTTCAGTACGACCGGCGGTTGCGACATGACCGATCGACACAGGTTGTCGGGATCAGGTTTCATGATTTTCCTGGAGTCGGGAAGAGTGTGGGCAGGGGAACTGGTTAGAGCGCCAGCGGCGCCGGGAGGGTCGGGGTATGGTCCGGTGATGCGTTCCGGAAAGCGTTCCCAAAGTACGGACGGCACTTTGCGCCAGCTTCTTGCGGGCAGTATGCCGAGCGCGTCGCGAGGCTGTCAACCGCCCTTGTTCACCGCCCCTGTTTCCTTGGCCGCCGGCCGTGACGCAGGCAAGTCGTGAGCATTTCTGCTCGCTTCATGCAACTCGTGCCGCCTGATCGGGTCCGATTGCACAACGGAGCCGCCCATGACCAATCTCGCCACTGAAACCGTCCTTTCCGTCCATCACTGGAACGACACCCTGTTCTCGTTCCGCACCACGCGCGACAGAGGCCTGCGCTTTGCCAACGGCCAGTTCCTGATGCTCGGTCTCGAGGTCAACGGCCGCCCGCTGACCCGCGCCTATAGCATCGCCAGCGCCAATCACGAGGACCATCTGGAATTCTTCAGCATCAAGGTCGCCGACGGTCCGCTGACCTCGCGCCTGCAGCACCTGCGGCCGGGCGATCCGGTGCTGGTCGGCAGGAAGCCGACGGGGACGCTGGTCCTGCGCGACCTCAGGCCGGGGAAGCGCCTGTTCATGTTCGCCACCGGCACCGGGCTGGCGCCGTTCATGAGCCTGATCCACGATCCGGAAACCTACGAGCGCTTCGCCAAGGTCATTCTCGTTCATGGCGTGCGCTGGACCAGCGAACTGGCCTACCGTGACTACATCGAGCACGAGATCACCGACCACGAGTTCTTCGGCGAATGGGCGCGCGAGAAGCTGGTATATTACCCGACGGTGACGCGCGAGCCTTTCGAGAACGAAGGGCGCCTGACCGATCTGGTCGAATCCGGCAAGCTGTTCGACGACATCGGCGAAACGCCGCTCGATCCGGCCAGCGACCGCGCGATGATCTGCGGCGGCCCGGCCATGCTGGCCGACACCGCCGCGTTGCTCGATGCCCGCGGCTTCAAGGTGGCACGCCACTACACCGGCGAGTTGGGCGACTACGTGATCGAGCGCGCCTTCGTCGAAAAATGATCCGAAGTTCGGGTCAGGCGGGCTTCCATACGTTGCGGCAGCGCGTCTCGTGGATCCACCACGAGCCGATGGCGCCCATCAGCGCGCACAGCGTGACGACCAGCACGCCGTTGCGCCAGGCGTCAACCTCGTAGAAGCGGCTGCCGTTGAGCATCGCGCCCTTCCAGCCGAGATCCATCACCCAGCCGACCAGCGGCTGCAGCAGGGCCCCGGCGAGGAAGCCGCCGATGTTGGCGATGCTGGTCGACATGCCGGAAAGCAGCGGCGGATTGACTTCCTTCGAACAGGCCCAGGTCAGGCTGAAGCCGGCGGTGACCAGCCCCATCACGGCGAACAACGCATACGAAAGCCAGGGCGGCATCGCCACGCCGGACAGCCAGACCAGCCAGATCGCCGCATAGGCGTGCGAGGTGGCGATGAGGACCGGCTTGCGCCGGCCGATGCGGTCGGACAGCGTGCCGATGAAGAAGCAGCCGACGGCGAAGCCGCCGAACCACAGCGAAAGATGCGCCGAGGCCGCCGCGCGGGCCATGCCGTGTACCTGCACCAGGTAGGGCGTCGCCCACAGTCCGCCGAAGGTGAAGAAGGCGCCGGCCATGCCCGTATTGACGACGATCGCCGGCCACGTGGCGCGATTCTTCAGCACGGCCAGCAGGCCGCCCAGGACGACGGTGCGATCGAAGCGTGGCGCCGCTGCACCGCCGCCGGCATCGGGGCGGTCGCGCACGACGATCCAGCAGGCCGCCGCCAGCGCCAGCGAAACGACGCCGATGCCGACGAACACCCCACGCCAGCCGGTCGCCTGCGCCAGCGCCGAAAGCGGGGCGCCGGCGAGCACCGAGCCCATGTTGCCGACCAGCATGCAGATGCCGACCATGGTCGCGAAGCGGCTTTCCTCGAACCAGACGGCGATCAGCTTGAGCATGGCGATGAAGGTCACCGAGACGCCGAGGCCGATTAGCGTGCGCCCGGCCAGCGCCCAGTCGAGCGACGGAGCGAAGCCGAACATGAAGCTGCCGAGACCGCCGACGATGCCGCCGAGCGCGAGGATGCGGCGCGGCCCGAGCGTATCGGCGAGGATCCCGGTGGGGATCTGCATCAGCGTGTAGACGTAGAAATAGGTCGCCGCCAGCGCGCCGAGCGAAGCTGCCGAGGTCGAGAAGGACACTGCCAGATCCTGGGCGATGCCGGCCGGCGCGAAGCGCTGGAAGAAGGAGAGCACGTAGGCCAGCGCGACGATCCCCAGCGCCAGCCAGCGCCGGCGCTTCTGTTCGGCGTTCAGGCGGAGCATTGCTTCAGGTCTTCTGGCGGCGCAGCAGCATGGTCAGGACGGGCGGCGTCAGCAGCGTGGTGAGGATGACCATGATGACGATTTCCGAGAACATGGCTTCGCTGACGACGCCCAGCTTCTTGCCGACCATGGCGAAGATCAGCCCGACCTCGCCACGCGGCACCATGCCCCAGCCGACCAGCCAGGGGTTGCGCCCCTTGCCCGCGGCAAAGCCGGCCGCCAGCTTGCCAACGATGGCAGCGGCGGTCAGCGCCAGCGCTACCGCCACGGCCTTGGGGTCGGCGAGCACGGCGAGATCGACCTGCATTCCGGTCAGCACGAAAAACACCGGCACGAAAAAATAGCCGATCGGCTCGATCATCTGCTCGTGCTGGTGATGGGTGTGACGCTGCAGCACGGTATTGAAATTTACCTGTTTCTCGGGGTCGACCGCAGCCGGCAACAAAGCCTCGATATCCTGCACCATCTTGGGCGTTTCGAATTCCTTGAGGAAGACCGGCTCGAACAGCAGGCCGGCGGCGAAGGCGCCGATGATCGCGGCCAGCCCGACGGCGTGCGCGAACCAGGCCATGAACAGGCCGGCGACGAGCACCAGCGAGAACAACATCGAATGGCTGCTGTCCAGACGCGACGCCCAACGCAGCAGAAACGGCGCAATGGCGCGCCCGATGACGATCGAGCCGCCGAGGAAGGCGACCGCCTTGGCGATGATGAGCAGCACGTCGACCAGGCTTACCGTGCCGGCTTCGACCAGGCTGGAAACCACGGCGAGGATGACCAGCCCGAGGACGTCGTCGATCACCGCGGCGCCGAGGACGATCCGCGCCTCGGGCATCTTCAGCTTGCCCAGGTCGCGGAAGACGCGGCCGGTGATGCCGACCGACGTGGCGGCCAGCGTGGCGCCGAGGAACAGGTAGGCGTTGAATTCCATCCCCGGCAGCGCCAGCGGCCCGGCGACGAAGGCGCCGAGCGCGAAGGGCACGACGATGCCGACGGTGCCGACCAGCGAAGCGCGGGCGCCGACGCTGACCAGGTCGCCGAGGCGGGTTTCAAGGCCGATCTGCAGGAGCAGGACGATGACGCCCAGCTCCGCCATGAACATGATGATCGGGTCCTTGACGATGGCGTCGAAGTAGTGGAATCCGAGCAGGCCAAGGTTGCCGAGGGCGACGCCGAGCAGCAGTTCGCCGAGCACGGCGGGGAAGCCGACCTTCTGGGCGATCGGCGCAAACAGCCGGGCGGCGAGCAGGATGATGGACAGCCACAGCAGGTTTTCGCCGATCACGTCGGAACCGGCGGCAAATACCGGCCAGGCCGCTGCAAGCAGGGCGAGGGGGATCAGGCGGCGGATATGGATCGGCATTGACTGAGCCCTTTGCTAATGGGCTTCGCCCGGGGAAAGCATGCGCAGTGAACTGGCTGGGCCAGGCAGGTCATCCTTGTGCTTCTCATGTGGATTCCAGCCCAATACAGCCAGCATGACAAAGAATCCTACCACGTAGCCGACAGGAACCATCCAGCCGTGGCGCAGCCACTGGCCGACTGACTTGGCCTCGGGGAACAGGTTCGCGACGGCGACGCCGGCGGAGGAGCCGAACCACAGCATCGAGCCACCGAAACCGACGGCGTAGGCCAGGAAGCCCCAGTCGTAGCCGCCCTGCTTGAGGGCTAGCGCGGTCAGGGGGATGTTATCGAATACGGCGGAGATGAAGCCCAGTGTCAGTGTTGCCGGCCATGATGCGGGGGGCAGTTTTTCCACCGGCATCATGGAAGCGCAAGTGACCAGCGCCAGCAGAAAGATCGAGCCTTTTATGGCACCCGGCATCAGGCTCCATTCCGGCTTGCGTAGTGGTACGGCGAACAGTAGCGAGACCCAGACCGCTACCCCGATGAAGGGGAAGTGCTCTGCCAGCGCGGCGAACTGTAGATTCACGGTGACGTTGGTGATGATCGCCGCACCAAGGATGAAGCCGACGATGCCAACCCGTGCCCAGTCGACATGGCGGACTGCGTGGAGGTCTCTGCTGATCGCCATGTGCCTGTGCTGGATCAGCGCCGCCGGGATACCGAAGACAATCACCGCCACGGAAGCGGGCAGGTAGGCTTCGAGTACGTCAAGCGGGCTGACGCCATCGATCCACATCATCGTCGTCGTCGTGTCCCCGACCACCGAGCCGGCGCCGCCGGCATTCGAGGCGGCGACGATGGCGGCGAGATAGCCGATGTGGACCTTGCGCCGGAAAACGCTTGCCGCCACCGTCGCGCCGATCAGGGCTGCCGCGATGTTGTCGAGAAACCCGGAGAACACGAAGATGATGACCAGCAGGGCGAAGGGTCCCAACCAGCCTGCGGGCAGCAGCCTGGGCAGCACTTCCGGCACGCCGCTGTCCTCGAAATGGCGGGCCAGGAGCGCGAAGCCAACCAGAAGACAGAGCAGATTGACCAGCAGCACCCACTCATGCGCCATGTGCAGGCCGAAACCGGCGAGACCTGGACCGGTCTTGAAGCCGGTGAAGAGTATCTTGTAACCCGCAATGGTCGCCACGCCGGTGAGGGCAATCGGCAGAACATGATGGTGAAACATGGCCACGCCGAGGAGTGTCGCGGCGAAGAGGATGAAGTCGATGGGGATGCCCGCCACTGTTGGCCCCTCTGTTCCGGGCGCCGCCAAGGCCAGCGGCGCGGATAGCAAAGCCAACAACCCCGCTACGAAATGCAGGCGGCGTCCATCACGCAGTAATCTCATCATTTTCCCCATGGCGTAGCTTGGCCGAAATTCTAGCATCGATGGCAATACCCGACTTCTCATGGTTTTTCCGTGCCGCCTCTTGCGGCAGCGGCGGGCTTCTCGGCTACACGCAAGAGGGGATTCCGCTAAACTCCACGTACCGAATGCCTCCCAAGGAAATGGCCATGAAGATCCTGCTCCCCGTTGATGGTTCCAATCATTCCGATCGCGCCGTGCGCCACGTCATTTCCGAGGTGAATGCCGGCGCTGGGGCTCAAGTAGCCCTGATCAATGTTCAGGCGCCGATCGACGCCCCTGAATTGCTTGGCCATATGCCGGAATGTGAGATCGAGGCCATGCAGGAAACCCGTGGGGGTGATGCTCTCGAATCAGCACGAAAGCTTCTTGAAAAGGCTGGTGTTCCCTACACCCCTTCGGTCCTGATCGGAGAAATTGCCGAAACGATTGATCAGTATGCAAAGGAGAATGGCTGCGAAAAAATTGTCATGGGTACACGTGGAATGGGTGCCATTGGCAGTGTCCTGATGGGTTCGGTGGCAACGCGCCTGTTATCCCTGACCGAGCTGCCGGTGACGCTGGTCAAGTAGGCCTCGCCCCGAGTTGCAGCAAACACCGGTGCCGGCCAACCGCCGCGCGCGGCGGCGCCGCACCGTCATCAGGCGCGCATGTCGATCAGCAGCGTTTCGAGTTCCCGCCGTCCCTCCGGCGTGGCCATCGCGATCAGCGTGAAGCCGGGCTTGAGCAGGTATTCGGCGTCCGGATTGAACCGCCAGTTGCCGTTGCGCTCGCGGGCGGCGAGCAGGATGTAATTGTCGCCGCGCACTTGCAGCGCGCCCATCGGCTTGGGGATGAAACCGCCGGGAACCGGTACTTCCTCGACCCGCAGGTCGGAGTCCGCCCGGCGCATCTCCTCGAGGAACGATGCCACGTGCGGCCGGATCATCGCCGACGCGATGCGCATGCCGCCGGTGAAGTCCGGCGAGATGACGGCATCGGCGCCGGCCTTGCGCATCTTCTCCTCGTTGCGCTGCTCCTGGCAGCGGGCGACGACGCGCAGCGTCGGCTTCATCTGCTTGGCGGTGATTACGATCATCAGGTTGCGCGAGTCGTCGCCGGTGATCGCGAACAGTCCCTTGGCATCCTCGAGGTCGGCAAGCTCCAGGACATCGTCGTCGCTGGCGTCGCCGTTCAGGTAGAGGAATCCGGGAGTCTTCTCCTTGTATTCCTCGAGGCGGGTGGGTTCCTCGTCGATGGCGACGTAGCGGCGCTTGGTGGCCTCCAGCTCGCGACCGATGTTGCGGCCGACGCGACCGAAGCCGCACAGGATGTAATGGCCCTTTAGTTTCCTGATGGTTTTTTCCATGCGTCTTCTCTGTAAGGTTCCGTTGAGATCGGTTTCAAGCAGCGCAACCGTGACGATCGAGAACAGCAGCGACAGGTTGCCGGCGCCGAGAATGCCGATGGCGACCGTCAGCATGCGCGCCGGCTCGTTGCTGGTCATGTCGATAATCTCCCCGTAGCCGATCGTGGCGACGGTGATGAACGTCATGTAGAAGCAGATGAACCACGAATAATGGCCATCGGTCAGCACCATGTAGCCGATGGTGCCGATAATGTGAACGACTACCAGTCCGCCCAGAGCGACATAGAGCAGGCGGATGATGTAGCCGGTATGCGAGGGATTCATTGCCGCGCCGGCTGGGCTGCGGGATCCTCGATTGGCTGCGCCTGGGTCGTGAAAACGAGCGCCTTGCCGCCGTCCATGTTGACGTGCAGGGCTTCGAGCAGCGGCGGGTTGATCGGAGCATTGGCATCCCACTTGATGATGAAGTTGGCGCCGGAGCCGCCCGACAAATCATTGCGCTCGATGAACAGTTCGAGCGTGCCCAGCGGGACCACGACCACTGGCTTGGGCACGCGCTCGTCAAGCAGCTTGCCGTTGGTATCGTAGTAGCGCGCCGAAAGAACGCGCAGCGGGCGCCCCGGATCGGTGTTGCGAACACTGACCAGCGTCGAAAGCGCGACCTGCGACGGCGTGCCGCTCCTGCCCACGTTGCCGAAGAATATGTGCGAATAGATCGGCAGGTAGAGCGTTTGCCCGCTGCTCAGCATGCGCACTTCCTGGGCGCTGGCTGCGGTCGACGCCAGGAAGAGGGCAAATGCGACGGCCCACAGAAATCCGCGTGCTTCTGATCTTTTCATCGTCTCTCCTCGCATGCGTCAATTTCGCAAGTCTACCGGCATCACGGGGCTTCAGCGCAAGCCCTTTCCACGAAAATCCTCATAAACCCGCATTCGTCGCCTTGCACCGTCTTGCTGCGTGCGCTTGCGGAACTGCTACTGCTGCCCGTAGCCACGGAATTCTTCGCGGACCGCCCGCATCTCCGCCACCGTCAGCAGCACCGGCGCGCCGATCTGGCAGGCGCGCCAGTATTGCTCGCAGAGTTCCTCGAGTTCGACGGCGAGCGCGAAGGCCTCGGTGAGGTCGCGGCCGGCAACGAGCAGGCCGTGGTTGGCGAGCAGGCAGCCCTTGCGTCCGTCCATGGCGCGCATTGCCGCGGTCGACAGCGCCTGCGAGCCGAAAATCGCGTAGTCGGCGCAGCGCACGGTGTCGCCGCCGAAGCGGGCGATCATGTAGTGGAAGGGCGGGATGTCGCGGCGCAGGCAGGCCAGGCTCACCGCGAACGGGGAGTGGGCATGCACGACGGCCCAGACCTCGGGGCGCGCGGCGTAAAGGTCGCGGTGGAAGCGCCACTCCGAGGAGGGCTTGCGCTTCCCCGTCCAAGTGCCGTCGAGCGCCATGCGCGGGATGTCATCGGGAACGAGGCCGTCATAAGGCAGGCCGGTCGGCGTGATCAGGAAGCCGGCGCCGTCGCGCACGCTGACGTTGCCTGACGTGCCCTTGTTGAGCCCGGCCGGCTGCAGGGCGCGGGCGCTGGCGATCAGGTCGGCGCGCGGGTCAGCCACGGCTCAGGCGTGGATCAGGGCCATGCCCAGCGTCAACCGGACGCTGGCGAAGTCGACCGCTTCGTCGTCGGTGAAGGCATGATAGGTCCAGCCGATGTCGCCCTGGCGGCGATAGATTTCGACACTGCGTTCGTCCTGCGCGACCAGCACGTATTCCTGGACCGTCGGAATGCGCCGGTACGCGGCCAGCTTTTCGCGGCGGTCGATGGCTTCGGTCGACGGCGACAGGACTTCGACGATCAGGGTCGGGTCGTCGATGACGCGGGTGTCGTCGGCCAGCGGCTGGGCCTGGCAGCGGACGACGAGGTCCGGGTAGTAAAAGGCGTTGGCGGCGGCGGCGTGGATCTTGAGATCGGCCATGAATGTTTCGCAGGGGCGGCCGGCGAGGTGCTGCTTGAGGGCCAGTGCAAGATTGAGGGAGATCCGGTTATGCCTCACCGTCGTCCCGGACATGGCGTAAATTTCGCCATCGACGTACTCGTTCTTTTCCGGCGCGCTCTCTTCCAGCGCGAGATAGGCTTCCGGGGTGAGCAGGTGAGGTTTGCGGACGGTGTTGGACATGGCGACCTCGTGGCGGGAATCAGGGAAATCGGTTCGCGAATTGTCTCATCTTTGCCCGGCTTCTTCCGGGTACAGCGCGAGGAGTCCCTCGCGGCTCGCGGCGCAGGTGCCGCGTTCGCTGATGATCGCCCTGACCAGCCAGCCGGGAGTCACGTCGAAGGCCGGGTTGGCGACGTCGCCGCCGGCCGGCAGCTGGCGCAGCGCCGAGGGCACGCCGCGCGAATCGAGGCCATGCACCAGGCGCACTTCGTCGCCGTCGCGCTCCTCGATCGGGATGTGGGCGCTGTCGGCGCAGGCAAAATCGATGGTCGGGCGGGGCGCGGCGACGTAGAACGGGATGCCGTTGTCGGCAGCGGCGAGCGCCTTCAGGTAGGTCCCGATCTTGTTGGCGACGTCGCCGTTGGCGGCGATGCGGTCGGCGCCGACGATGACCGCGTCGACCCGGCCGTTGCGCAGCAGCAGCCCGGCCGCGTTGTCGGCGACCAGGGCGCACGGGACGCCGTGCTGGTCGAGTTCCCAGGCGGTGAGCAGCCCCTGGTTGCGCGGGCGGGTTTCCGAAACCCAGACATGCACCGGGATGCCGGCGTCGTGGGCAGCATAGACCGGGGCCAGCGCGGTGCCGCCGTCCACCGTGGCCAGCCAGCCGGCATTGCAGTGGGTCATGATGTGCAGCGTGTCGCCGCGCGGCACCAGGTGCTCGCGCCATAGGGCGAGGCCGTGGGCGCCGATGGCGGCGTTCTGGGCGACGTCCTCGTCGGCGATGGCCGCGGCCTCAGCCCACGCGGCGGCGGCGCGCGCTGCCGGCGGCAGCGGGGCGAGCGCCGCCTCCATGCGCGCCAGCGCCCAGTGCAGATTCACCGCCGTCGGGCGCGTCGACCGCAGCAGCGCCGCCGCTTCGGCGAGGCGCCGGTCGGAAGCCTCGAAGTCGAGCGCCAGCGCGAGGCCGTAGGCGGCGGTGGCGCCAATTAGCGGCGCGCCGCGCACCTGCATCGCGCGGATGGCGTGCGCCGTTTCCTCGAGCGTGGCGACCCGCACCCAGTGCAGCGCGTGCGGCAGCCGCGTCTGGTCGATGATGTCGAAGGCGTGCTGGTCGGGGCGGGCGCGCAGGCTGCGGGTGGGAATGCCGTCGATGTTCATGGCTTGCGAGGAGCGGTGTGGGCGCGCAGCCAGGCGGCGAAGGCGGCTTCGTCGAGGTCGCCGGCGGCGAGGGCGAGCATGGTCAGCGTGGCGTCGGCCTGGGTGGCGGTCAGGCGCCGGCCGTTCAGGTGCAGGAAGAGGCCGCAGGCGAGGAAGGCGGCGCGCTTGTTGCCGTCGATGAAGGGATGGTTCTTCGCAAGGCCGAAGGCATAAGCGGCGGCACAGTCGAAGACATCGGGCTGGCCGTAGGCCGCAAGGTTCTCCGGGCGCATCAGCGCTGATTCGAGCAGCCCGGCGTCGCGGATCCCCGGCGCGCCGCCATGCAGCACCAGGCTTTCGCCGTGCAGCAGCAGCAAGGCCTGCCGGTTGATCCACCCGAACACTTACTTGGCCAGTTCGTGGAAGGTGTCGCGATACTCGCGCATGAACTCGCGGCCGGCTTCGACCTGTTTCGCAACTTCCGGATCGTAGGGGGTCAACGAGAAGCCGTCGGGAGATTCGACGAGATAGACGGTGTCGCCCTTATCGACGTGGAGCATGGCCAGCGCCTCTTTCGGCAGCACGACGCCGACCGAGTTGCCGATCTGGGTGAGCTTGAGCGCATACATGTCCGTCTCCTGCGAGGCGTTATAACGGTTGTAATAATAACCCTGTTCCACCCTGCTTGCGCAGGTTCCGGCGTTCGCGCATGATCTGGTCTTACCTTCGCAGTCGACCGCAACCAGCATGGATACGCCGATCCGCATCGATTCCCGTTTCCCGTCCATGGGGACGACCATTTTCACCGTGATGTCGCGCATGGCGGCGGAGTGCGGGGCGATCAACCTGTCGCAGGGCTTCCCCGATTTCCAGGCCGACCGCTCGCTGTTCGACGCGATGCACCGGCACATGCTGGCGGGGCGCAACCAGTACGCACCGATGGCGGGGGTGCCGGAACTGCGTCAGGGCATCGTCGACAAGGTCGCGGCACTCTACGGCACCCGCTTCGATGTCGAGAGTGAAGTGACCGTGACGGCGGGTGCGACGCAGGCGATCTTCACGGCGATTGCCGCTTTCGTGCGGCCGGGCGACGAGGTGATCGTCTTCGAGCCGGTGTACGATTCCTATGTACCGGCGATCGAGACCGTCGGCGGCACAGCGGTTTTCGGGCAACTGAGGTTCCCGGACTACGCGCCGGACTGGGAGCAGGTGCGCCGGTTGGTGACGCCGCGGACGCGAATGATTGTCGTCAATTCGCCGCACAATCCGACCGGCAGCCTGCTGACTGCCGTCGACGTCGAAAAACTGGCCGAAATCGTGCGCGGGACCGATATCGTCGTGCTTTCCGACGAGGTTTACGAGCACATCCTCTTCGATGGCGAACGCCACGCCAGCCTGTGCGGCCACCCGGAACTGGCAGCGCGCAGCATCGTCGTTTCGAGCTTCGGCAAGACCTACCACATCACCGGCTGGAAGATCGGCTACGTGGTCGGTCCGGCGGCATTGATGGCCGAGTTCCGCAAGGTGCACCAGTTCAACGTGTTCACGGTGCACACGCCGTCGCAACTGGCGCTCGCCGAGTACATGCAGGATGCCTCGCGCCATCTCGGCCTGGCGGCCTTCTACGAAAAAAAGCGCGATTTCTTCCGGGTGCTGCTGGCGGAAACGCCGTTTCAACTCCTTCCCTGCCGTGGCACCTACTTTCAGCTGGCCAGCTACCGGGCGATCTCGGAGCGGCCCGACCGCGAATTCGCCGAATGGATGACGCGCGAAGTCGGCGTCGCGGTGATTCCGGTATCGGTCTTCCGTGCCGACGGGCACGATGATAGGGTCGTGCGCTTCTGCTTCGCCAAGAAGGAAGAAACGCTAGTGGCGGCCGGCGAGCGCCTGCGCCGGTTGTGAATGAGCGTTGACGCGGGACCGTGGCGCGCCAATAATCCAGCCACCATATTAATCATCGAGTCAGAAAGGAACCCGCCATGGGAATGCTGCAGGAATTTCGCGAGTTTGCGGTCAAGGGCAATGCGATGGATCTCGCGGTCGGCGTCATCATCGGCGGCGCTTTCGGCAAGATCGTCGATTCGGTCGTCGGCGACCTGATCATGCCGCTGGTTTCGCGCGTCACCGGCCGGCTGGATTTTTCCAACCTGTATGTCGTGCTCGGCGACAACCCGAAAAACCTGACCGCGCTGGCCGAGATCAAGGCCGCCGGCATTCCGGTATTCGCCTACGGTTCGTTCCTGACCATCCTGGTCAATTTCATCATCCTCGCCTTCGTCATCTTCATGATGGTCAAGCAGCTCAACCGCCTGCGCACCGCGGAGCCGCCGGCCCCGGAACCCGAAGCCCCGTCGACGCCGGAGGATGTCATCCTGCTGCGCGAGATTCGCGATTCGCTGAAGAAGTAGGCGTCGGCCGCAAAGGAAAAGCCGCTGTCAGCGGCTTTTTTTGCTCCCTGGGCTTGCAGACGGCGGGCCTTCGGGATGCCGCCCGGCGGTCTCAGATGCCGACGCTGACCCGCAGCGGCGCTGACTCCCTGTAGATCAGCGCCTGCGGTGCCTTGCTCGAGACGGTGATGATCCGCGTTCCCGGCGGATAGATCAGGTGGTAGGTGAGGAACAGGTGCACCGTCTCGGCGTTCTTCAGGAGGTCGAGCAGAGCGGCGTAGCCGGGGTGCCCGCAAACCTCAGCACCGCGGAAATCCGTTTCGCCCAGGGTCATCGATCCGTCACGCACGAACACCCTGGGCTTCCTTGAGCCGAGCAGTTCCCTGATCAGCATGTCCCTGATCTCGGGAATGACGATCGCGCCGACGCGACCCTGGCCGATCAGCCACTCGACCGCTCGCCCTTCGCCGCCCGGATCCGGCGCGTGATCGCCGAAGGTCTCGCACCAACTCGGAAAGAAGGCCCGGTAGCGGCGGACTTCCCTGTCGATGAATTCGGCCATCTAGCGCTCCTGTTCACGCAACGCCCGGTCGATGAGGCTGCCAACGACATCGCTGATCGAGACGAAGCCCTGCAAGTCGTTGTTGTCGATGACCAGCACCCGCTTTACCGAGTACTGGATCATCAGCCGCGCCAGATAACGTACTTCGAGATGCTGCGAGACCTGCAGCGCCGGCTTCTGGGCGATGTCGTAAACATTGAGCAGGTCGATGTCGCCGTCGTCGGCGATCACCGCCTTGGCGATGTCACGATAGGCGATCAGGCCGTAGGCGTCGCCGGCATGACGCTTCTCGACAACCAGCGACTTGACGCCGTGCTCCTTCATCTGCAGCAGTGCCTCGCGCACCGTGGCCAGCGGGTTGATGGTGGCGACATCGGTTTTCATGATTCCGGCAACCAGCATGGGACAACTCCTTAGTTCAACAAGCATTGTCAAAATGGGCAACAGGGCACGTGGCGGGTCGCGGCGCAGCGCTTACAGCGAGTCCGCGACTTCGCGCCGGAAGCTCTCCAGCTGCGCCATCCCGATTCCGACCACGTTGCCCAGCGGCAGCGAGAAGGCCAGGCCGCCGCCCGGCAGGTCCAGCCTCATCTGAAGCTTGACCGCCTTGAGGATGCGCATCGCCAGCTGCTTCTCGACGACGCACAGCAGCAACGATTCCCGGCGTTCGAGTCCGAGGCCGAGAAAGGTCTTGCGGTCATGCTGGCGCAGCCCCTTGCCCTTGAGGATGGTGACGCCGGTGGCGCCGGCCTCCTTGAGAATCCTGACTGCCGGATTCTCTTCTTCTTCGGGAACAATCAGCACCACGGCAGAGAATTTCATGGTTTCTTCTCCTTGACAGGTTTCCTCGAGCGCAGCCACCAGGTGGCAAGCATGCCATAGGACATGACGATGATCATCGGCAGCAGCGAGGCGAAGGCGATCAGGCCGAAGCCGTCGATCATCGGGTCGCGCCCCGGCGTGCGTTCGGCGAGGCCGACGCCGAGGGCGGTGACCAGCGGCACGGTCACGGTCGACGTCGTTACGCCGCCGCAATCGTAGGCGATCGGCACGATGAAGCGCGGCGCGAAGCGGGTCATGGCGAGCACCAGCAGGTAGCCGGGGATCAGCCACCAGGCGATGTTGGTGCCGTCGACAATGCGCAGGCAGCCGATGACGATGCCGATGCCGACGCCGACCGAGACCAGCGTGCGCAGCCAGATGCCCCTGATCTGCCCGAGGCTGACCTCGTCGGCCTTGATCGACAGCGCGATCAGCGCCGGCTCGGCCATCGTCGTCGCGAAGCCGATCAGGAAGCCGTAGAGCATCACCGCCCACATCGGCACGCCGTCGCGCATCAGGCCGTCGGTCATCTCGTCGCCGAGCGGGAAGAGCCCGACCTGCAGCCCCTCGTCGAACAGGAAGAGGCCGACGGCGACGAGCACCATCCCCACCGCCAGCCCCCTGGGGTCGGCCAGCGGCTTGCGCAGGATGATGAAGCTGGAGACGAGGACGACGAAGATGATCGGCAACAGGTTGCGGACCATGATCAGGAAGTCGATCGCCAGTTCGACGGCGGCGTACTGGTGCTGGTCGTCGCTCGGCTTGAGGACGACCGCGACCCCGGCTTCAGGGGGCACGAAAAAGAAGATGCCGTAGATCTGGATGATGATCATCGGCGCCAGCGCCCCGAAGGCGATCAGTCCGAATCCGTCGAGCAGCGGATTGCGGCCGCGGATGCTGGTGGCGAGGCCGACGCCGAGCGCGGTCAGCAGCGGCGCGGTGACGGTCGACGCGACGACCCCGCCGGAATCGAAGGCGAGGCCGACGAGCTGCGGCGGCGCCAGCGCGGTGAGTGCGATGACGATCAGGTAACCGGGAATCAGGTAGTTGCCGATGGAATGGCCGAGGACGATGCGCCAGACGCCGACGACCACGGCGATGCCGACGCCGAGCGCGGCGACCATGCGCAGCGTCAGCGCGCCCATGCTGCCGCCGGATACCGCTTCGGCCTTGTAGGCGACGGCCATCAGCGCCGGCTCGGCGGCGACCGACGCGAAGCTGACGAAGAAGGCGAACAGCATCAGCCAGAGAAACGACCCGCGGCGGGCGAAGTCGAAGGCCATCGTTTCGCCGGCGGGGAAGATCGCCGCGTCGAGTCCCTTGACGAAAAGCGCCAGGCCGAGGAGGACGGCGGCGAAGCCGCCGATCAGCGCGGCCGGGCTGTCCGGCAGGCGCTGGATGAAAAAGGCCTGGAAGATGACGACGACGACCAGGGTCGGCGCCAGGTCGCGCCCGGCTTCGTGCAGCAGTTCGCGGATGACACGGAGCAGCGATCCCATTCAGGTCTCCGCCCGGGACGGCATCCGGCCGGGCTTGCCCCGGATCGGATCAGGGTGCCGGCATTCGGGCTTTGTCGACCCAATGGCGATCGACCGCGCGGGGGGGGGGGTAGAGAGGATGACCACGATCGCCATGTAAATGGATTATGACGACGATCGCCGGTCGCCACAAGGCCAGGGGCTCGAATTTCTGCCGCGTTCCGGGGTTACGCCGGAGCCAGCGGCCGGCCCGGCGCAACACTGCGCGGGTCCCCGCAGGAACCTTGGTGCCCTGCTGCGCATGGCAGCAAGCGCCAGGCTGCGGAACCCGGATCTGGCGGATCTACACGAGATCCGCGCGCATCAGCTCGGCCCGCATGTAGGCGTAGTACACCGGCGCGACGGCGATTCCCGCGACGCCGAACGCCGCTTCCATGACCAGCATGGCAAGCAGCATTTCCCATGCCCTGGCGCTGACCTGATGGCCGAGAATCTTCGCCGACAGGAAGTATTCGCCCTTGTGCAGGACGATCAGGAACACCAGCGAAGCCACCGCAGCGCTGAAGGACACCGAGGCGCTGACCAGGACGATGACGGTATTCGAGATCAGGTTGCCGACGACCGGCAGAATCCCGACGATCAGGGTGACGGCCAGCATCGTCTTGATCAAGGGCAGATGGATTCCCGCCATGGGCAGGATGATCGCCAGGTAGACGCCGGTCAGGGTGGTGTTGATCAGGGAGATCTTGCCCTGGCCGATCACGACGCGGCCAAAGGCGTCATGGAAGGTCGCCGCGCGCTCGCGCAGGGCCTTCGCCAGTCGCTTGCGGTCGGGTGTCTCGACGCTCGCGCTGACCGCGATCATGGCGCCGAGGATGCCGCCGATCAGGATGTGCACGAAGGCCACCCCGAACTTCCTGCCGATGTCCTGCACCTCGGCGCTATGCGCCTCCAGCCAGGACACGGCGGTCGCCTTGATCCCCTCGCCCGTAGCGGGCAGGCGTTTGGTAATCCAGGCGGGGAGCGTGGCATTGGCGCCGTCGATGATTTCCGCCAGCTTCGCCCACAACCGCGGCAACCCCGCCGTGTCGCCGCTCTTCAGGTGGTAGATCAAGGCAAAGGCGGCGCCGCTGACCGTCGCCACGACCACCGTGGCGACGATGGCGGTTGCCGCGATCCGGGCGGCCCGACCGGAGAACAGCCGGGCCAGCAGCGGCGCCAGGTTGTGGATCAGGGCATGGACCAGCATGCCGGCGAACAGGGCGGACACGAGCTTGAGCTGGACGGCGCCAAGAAGGAGGGCCGCGGCGATCACGTAGCCGGCGGTGTGGACAGGGGTGGGTTTCATGGATCGCTGCGCAGTCCTGTGGTGTATGGTCGCCGGCGCGCCGTTGTTCGCCGCTGAATTGGCCGATCGGACGGTCACTTCAACATCTTACCGATTTTCGTCCATCGCGGCGGTGATGCGCGGCCATCATGTGACGCTTCGGCCCGGTCGATGCGATTGACGCGGCGGCATCGCCTGGCGCGCCACAGGCGGTTGGCAGCGGGAATCCGGCGGGGGGGGGCAGCAATCTGCCGCCTGTGATGGCAATTGACCATGCCGGTTCCCTGCCACATAATGACAAACTAATGAGCAGGGTATTGAGGCGTTCCTCCTGGGCCGCCGGTCTTCCTGCGGGACATCTTGCTCTTGGTGGGGGACACGAAACATGGAAGTCGCACTCTGGATCGAACTGGCCGTCTTTGTCGTCCTGCTCGGTTTTTCGGGTTTCTTCTCGAGCACCGAAACCTCGCTGTTCTCGCTGAGCTCGTTCCAGATCGATCAGATGCGCGCCGCCAAGAACCCGCGCATCGGCCTGATCGAACGCCTGCGCAGCGAGCCGCGGCGACTGATCGTCACCATCCTGATCGGCAACGAGTTCGTCAATGTCTCGGCGTCGGTCATCTCGGCGGCGATGATCATCCACCTGTTCGGCGCCGAGAACGAGATGATCAACCTGCTGGTGATGGTGCCGATCCTGCTGCTGTTCGGCGAAATCACGCCGAAAGTGCTGGCAATCCGCAACAACGTCGCCTTCGCCAACGCCGAGTGCCGGCCGATCGACCTCTTTGCCCGCCTGATCACGCCGCTGCGCGAAGTCATCCGCTACGTCGCCGATTTTTTTATCACCCTGATCGTCGGCAAGCAGCGCTCGCAGGGCAACCTGGTCACCAAGGACATGCTGCGCACGCTGGTGCATGATGCGCTGGGCGAAGGCGCGCTCGACAGCCAGGAAGCGCAATACATCGAAAAGATCTTCGATTTCGGCAACAAGTCGCTGCGCGACATCATGCGGCCCCGTTCCGACATCCAGTTCCTGTCGGCCGACCTGCCGATGGTCGACCTCCTCGCCCAGATCAAGGCTGTCCGCCAGTCGCGCTACCCGGTGTTCAAGGGGCACCGCGACACCATCCTCGGCATCCTCCACACGCGCGACCTGCTCGGCGTCGATCTCGCCAGGGTCGAGCGCGACCCGCAGGGATTGCGCAAGCTGTTGCGGCAGCCGCATTTCTTCCCCGAGTCGAAGCCGGCGCTGGAGCTGTTCCACACCTTCCGCCAGCGCAAGCTGTCATTCGCGCTGTGCGTCGACGAGTACGGCGGCGTGACCGGCCTGGTGACCATGGAGGACCTGCTCGAGTGCGTCTTCGGCGAGATCGCCAGCCCGTCCGACAGCGCGGCCGTCAGCCCGCAGACTGTCAGCGAACTTGCCGACGGGCGCCGGCTGATCGATACCGGCATTGCGCTCGCGGACTTCAATCGCGAGTTCGCCGTCAGCCTCGCCAGCGCGGATGCCGAAACCCTGGCCGGCGCGCTGCTCGAGGCCTTCGGCGAACTCCCGGCAAATGGCGCGGTGATCGACCTATGCGGGCTCGGTTTCACCGTCGACGGCGTCGAACACAACCGCATCACGCGCGTCCTCGTCGAACGCCTGCCGGAAGCGCAGGCCAGTGGCGATGACGGCGTCGCCGCGGAGACGGTCGACGCTGCCGCGGCGGACGACGTCGCTGCGGCGACGCCGGCAACGAAGGAGGGGAACTAGATGTCGGATATCTGGATCACGGCCCTGCTGATGGTCGTCTGCCTCCTCGCCGAAGGATTCTTCTCGGGATCGGAACTCGGCGTCGTCAGCGCCGACCGCATGAAGCTGCGCCACGACGCCGCCAAGGGCTCGCGCGGCGCGCGCATGGCGCTCGATATGCTCGAGAAGCGGCCGGAGTGGCTGCTGTCGACGACGCTGGTCGGGACCAACATCGCGGTGGTCACCAATTCGACGATCGCCACCGCGCTGATGATCGATCTCTTCGGCGAGGCCGGCAGTTGGCTCGCGGTGGTGCTGGTCGCCCCGCTGATCTGGGTGTTCGGCGAGATCGTGCCGAAGAGTGTCTTCCAGCAGCGCGCCGATGCCATCACGCCCTACGTGATCTACGTCCTACGCTTCTTCTCCTATCTTTTTTCGCCGATCCTGATCATCTTTGTCACGCTGTCCAAACTACTGTCGCGCCTCGCCGGCGCGCGCGCCGAGCACAACCCGTTCACCCTGCGCGAGCAGATCCAGAGCATGGTGCAGATGCCGCCGCAGGAGGGCGGCGACATCCAGGCGACCGAAAAGACGATGATTCGACGCATGTTCAATTTCTCCGAGACCACGGTCTACAAGGTCATGGTGCCGCTGATCGACGTCACCGCCATCGACAGGAAATGCACCGTCGGCGAGGCGGTGCGCCTGGCGGTGGAAAGTTCGCATGTCCGACTGCCGGTCTTCGACGGGCGGATCGACCGCGTGGTCGGCGTGCTCAATACGATGGACCTGCTCGGCGTGGATGTGGAGGCGCCGATCGCGCCTTTCATCAGGCCGACGCGCTACGTTCCCGCAAGCAAGAGCGCCGAGTCGATGCTCGTTGAACTGCGCAAGGATGGCGACGCGATGGCGGTGGTCATGGACGAGTTTGGCGGCGCCGAGGGCATCGTCACCATCGAGGACATCATCGAGGAAGTGGTCGAGGACATCCAGGACGAATACGACCGCCAGGAAAAGCCGGCGGAGTGGATGAAGAAGCTCGCCCACCATGACTACCTGGTGAGCGCCCGCGCCGATCCGGCGATGCTGGCCGAAAAGCTCGGGCTGAAGCTGCCCGGCGAGGGCGGCTACGACACGCTCTCGGGCTTCATCCTCGAGTTTGCCCACGAGATCCCGGCGCCCGGCACGACGATCGAAGTCGAAGGCATCAAGTTCACCATCCAACGCGCGACCCCGCAGGTCATCCAGGAAGTGCAGATCCGCTGGTAGCGGCGGCGTAACCGGCGATCAGGCCGGTGTTCCAGCGAGGGCAGGGCCTGGCCGGCGTTGTGCCTGGCGCCGCCGGTCAGGAATCGGCGTTGATGAAGTGCAGCAGATCCCTGGCGAAGCGTTCGCGCTGCCATTGGTGCGGCGAGTGATCGCTGCCTTCGTAGATGTGAAGGATGGCATCGGGGATCTCGCGGGCGACGTAGCGCGCCGCGTCGTTGCTGTAGAAATTGCTCTGGCCGCCGTAGACGAGCATCGCCGGGATGTCGATGCGGCGCAGGACATCGCGGTAGTCGGCGGCGGTCAGGCTTGCCCAGCAGGCGATCAGCGGTGACGGATCCTGGGCGCGCAGCGCCGAACGCGAGCGCTCCCAGCCGCTGGTGCCGGCCAGGTACTTTTCCCGGGCGCGCTCGTTGAGGCCGAACGCCGTCAGCTTGAGCACGCCTTCGGCGAAATCCTCGGCCAGCCAGGTCATCAGTTCGTGTGCCTTGTCCTGGCCGAAGTCGCCATAGATTCCATGCTCCCAGCCGGGTTCGGTGAGCAGCTTGGGCGACTGGT
>WBZM01000328.1_pt1 | contig 71333 bp, 67 predicted proteins | sample 5204271 | NCBI WGS metagenome assembly WBZM01 (sample SAMN12344346, study PRJNA552823) | activated sludge metagenome | biome: Activated sludge suspended growth; feature: Nitrification reactor; material: Wastewater; isolation source: activated sludge from nitrification reactor of wastewater... | reverse complement strand
GTGCATGGTGTTGATGATAATGGCAAGCCGGTACTGGTCAAGCCGAAGGTTTCCCCCGGGACCAACTGCCGGCGCTGATCATCCAGTTGCCGCCGTGCCTGATCGGCATGGAAGCCTGCTCCGGTGCGCACCACTGGGCGCGGCTGTTTCGCCGGCCCGGGCACACGGTCAGGCTGATGGCCCCGAAGTTCGTCACGCCCTGCCTCATGAGCGGCCCTCGCCAAAATTTGGCCGCGCTCGAATTGTTTTGACATGCCACCCACACAAGCTTTTCAACCCGTCCAGGCCGAGTCGTTCGCGCCGCATCGCGCCGACAAACGCCAGCCGCCGCGTCTGACGGTCACGGGCGTTTCCCCCGCTTCGCCTGCCTCGCCCGAGTCGTATTGAACTTCCGGGTCGCCGCCATTAGACTAGTCTTCTGACTAGTTCAAGGAGAGGCCGTCATGAGCAATTCCTGGCCCGTGCAGGACGCGAAGGCGCGTTTCAGCGAGTTTCTCGAGGCGTGCATCACCGAAGGGCCGCAACTGGTAACCAGGCGCGGTGTCGAAGCGGCGGTGCTGGTGCCGGTTGCGGAGTGGCGCCGGCTGCAATCGGCCGCCCGCCCCTCGCTGAAGAACCTGCTGCTTTCCGATGTGGGTCGCACGGAGCAGTTGACCGCGCCGCGCCGTGTTGCGCGTCGGCGCAAGGCAGCGGACCTCGGCTAGGCACGATGTACCTCCTCGATACCAACGTCGTGTCGGAATTGCGCAAGCCGCGCCCGCACGGCGCCGTGGTCGCGTGGCTGCAGGCAGTCGCCGATGCGGACCTGCATCTTTCCGCGGTCACGCTCGGCGAAATCCAGGCCGGCATCGAGCTGACTCGCGAGCAGGATCCGGCGAAGGCCGCCGAAATCGAAGCCTGGGCCGATCTCGTTTCGGCGTCGTACAGCGTGCTGCCGATGGACGGCCAAACGTTCCGAACCTGGGCCAGGCTGATGCACCGGAAATCCGACACCGACTATGAGGATGCGATGATCGCCGCCACGGCGATCGTTCACAAACTCACGCTGGTGACGCGCAACGTCGCCGATTTCTCCCGCTTCGAGGTCGAGCTTCTCAACCCGTTCGACACGCCGCGCACCTGAAACGGGCGCCGGTCGGGCATTTTGTGCAGCCCCGCGCCAGCAGGCGCACCCCATCTGCCGCGCAGGCATGCCGTGCCTGCAAGCCAGCATCCATGCGGCCCGCAGGCCGATGGCTTTGCGCGGATCTATTCGACCGCCGCGAGTGCCGCGGCGATGGTTTCGAAGATGCGCGCGATCTCGCCCGGCTCGACGATCAGCGGCGGCGACAGGGCGATGATGTCGCCGGTATAGCGCACCAGCACGCCCTGCTCGTAGCACTTGAGGAAGGTTTCGTAGGCGCGCGCGCCGGGCTGGCCGTCGCGCGGCGCGAGTTCGATGCCGGCGACCAGGCCCATGTTGCGCACGTCGATGACATGGCGGCGGCCCTTGAGGCTGTGCGCGGCGTCCTCGAAGGCCGGCGCCAGGGCGGCGGCGCGCTCGAACAGGCCGTCGCGCTGGTAGAGATCGAGCGTGGCGCAGGCGGCGGCCGCGGCGAGCGGATGGCCCGAGTAGGTGTAGCCATGGAAGAACTCGATGGCGCCTTCGGGCGCGGCGGCGAGCACGGTGTCATGCACCGCGCGGCGCACGGCGACCGCGCCCATCGGCACGGTGGCGTTGTTGACGGCCTTGGCCAGCGTCATGATGTCGGGCGCCACACCGAACTTCTGCGCCGAGAACGCGGTGCCAAGGCGGCCGAAGCCGCAGATCACCTCGTCGAAGATCAGCAGCAGGCCGTGCTTGTCGCACAGGGCGCGCAGGCGTTCGAGGTAGCCCCTGGGCGGGATCAGCACGCCGGTGGAGCCGGCCATCGGCTCGACGATGACGGCGGCAATGGTCGAGGCGTCGTGCAGCGCGATCAGGCGTTCGAGGTCGTCGGCCAGGTGCGCGCCCCACGCCGGCTGGCCGCGCGTGAAGGCGTTGTGTGCAAGGTCGTGCGTGTGCGGCAGGTGGTCCACCGCCGGCAGCAGCGCGCCGCTGAAGGCCTTGCGGTTGGTGACGATGCCGCCGACCGAGATGCCGCCGAAGCCGACACCGTGGTAGCCGCGCTCGCGGCCGATGAAGCGCGTGCGCTGCCCTTCTCCGCGCGCGCGGTGCCAGGCGAGCGCGATCTTCAGCGCGGTGTCGACCGACTCCGACCCCGAGTTGGTGAAGAAGATGCGGTCGAGTCCGGCCGGCGTGATCTGCGCGAGCTTGGCCGCGGCCTCGAAGGCGAGCGGATGGCCCATCTGGAAGGTCGGCGCGAAGTCGAGCGTGGCGGCGGCCTGCTGGATGGCGGCAACGATCTCGTCGCGGCAGTGGCCGGCGTTGGAGCACCACAGGCCGCTGGTGCCGTCGAGGATCTGGCGGCCGTCGTGGCTGGTGTAGTACATGCCCTTGGCCGAGACCAGCAGGCGCGGCGCCGCCTTGTACTGGCGGTTGGCGGTGAAGGGCATCCAGAACGGGTCGAGGTCGAGGTGGGTGGAAGTGGTCATGGCTGAAGTGTCGGTGGTCGGTTCAATGTCGGCGGCGGGTGCGGCGCGATTCGGCTACACAAGGCGCCCGCTCAGAAGAAATCGGCGTAGCGGTCGGTCTCCCACGCGTGCACGGCGCGCGAGAATTCGATCCACTCGTTGCGCTTGAGGCGCAGGAATTCGGCGACGAACTCGGCGCCCAATGCGTCGCCGAGCAAGTTGTCGGTGCCCAGCGCGGCGACCGCCTCGCCGAGGTTCTGCGGCAGCAGCGTGGCGCCGCGGCGCGTGAGTTCGTCGGGCGGCAGTTCGTAGAGATCGTCGTCGATCGGCGGCGGCGGTTCGAGTTGGCGGTCGATGCCGTCGAGCCCGGCGGCGATCACCGCGGCGAGCGCAACATAGGGATTCGCCGAGCTGTCGGGCAGGCGCCATTCCATGCGCCCCGCCACCGCGCGCACCAGCGTGGTCCGGTTGTTGTCGCCCCAGCTCACGTGCGCCGGCGCCCAGGTGGTGCCGGAGCGCGATTCGCCGACCACCAGCCGCTTGTAGGAATTCACCGTCGGCGCGCACAGCGCACACAGCGCCGGCGCGTGCTGCAGCAGCCCGGCGAGGAAGGCGCGGCCGGTGGCCGAAAGCCCGTGCGACTGCCCGGCGTCGGCGAACAGGTTGCGCCCGTCGGCATCGGCCAGCGAAATGTGGAAGTGCAGGCCGCTGCCCGGCATGTCGGCAAAGGGCTTGGGCATCATGCTGAACACGTAGCCGAGCGATTCGGCGATCGAGTGCGCCGCCATCTTGAACAGCATGTGGCGGTCGGCCGCGGTCAGCGCATCGGCATAGTGGTAGTTGAGCTCGTACTGGCCGGCGGCATCTTCGTGGTCGATCTGGAACACGTCGAAGCCGCATGCCTTGAGGCTGTCGGAGAGTTCGACGACGAAGGCCTGCTGGCGCGTCAGCGACTTGTAGTCGTAGGAGGGCTTGTCGAGGCGGTCGCCGGCGTCGGCCGGATGCAGGCGGCCGACGCTATCGCGCTTGAGCAGGAAGAATTCCGGCTCCAGCCCGGCGTTGAGCACGAGGCCACGCTCGGCAAGCCGGCGCACCTGGGCGCGCAGCAACTGGCGCGGACAAAGCGGAAACGGCTGGCCGTCGACGAACCCGTCGAGCACGATGCGCGCATGGCCGGGCAGCCAGGGCAGCGGCAGCGCGGTGGCGGCGTCGCCGCGGCCGTAATACTCGGAGCGCGCGCCGTGGCGCGGCAGCGCCGTGCCCCAGATCGACGGCCCGGCGAAACCGGCGCCGGCCGCGAACAGGTCGCCCAGGTGGTCGAGCGGGATCGTCTTGCCCTTGGCCGCGCCGTGGATGTCGGTGAACTGCGCGAACAGGTAGCGCACGCCCTGCTCCGCCAGGCGGGCGCGCAGGGCATCGACGACGGCGTGTTCGCGCTGCATGGCGGACTGCGGCCTCAGGATGCGTCGCGCGAGGCGATGCGCATCGATTCCTCGATGATGCCGAGCGCCTCGTCGAAGATGGCGTCGGGCGTGGTCAGCGGGTAGAGGAAGCGCACCACGTTGGAATACACCCCGCAGGTCAGCAGGATCAGGCCACGCTCCAGCGCGAGCGTCTGCACGCGCTTGGTGAAATCCGGGTCCGGCTTGCGCGTTCCGGCGTGGTTGAACTCGACCGCAACCATCGAGCCCAGGCCGCGCACGTCGGCGATCTGCGGCACCTCGGCGGCGAGTTTGTCGAGGCGGCGGCCGAGCTTCGAGCCGAGCACGTGCGAACGTTCGAGCAGGCCCTCTTCCTCGATCACCTCGATCACCGCATGGGCCGCGGCGACCGCCAGCGGATTGCCGGCGTAGGTGCCGCCGAGGCCGCCGGGCGCGGGGGCGTCCATGATCTCGGCACGGCCGCAGACGGCCGACAGCGTGGTGCCGCCGGCGAGGCTCTTGGCCATCCAGGTGATGTCGGGCAGCACGTCGTGGTGTTCCATGGCGAACCACTTGCCGGTGCGGCCGAAGCCGGTCTGCACCTCGTCGACACAGAGCAGGATGCCGTGCTCGTCGCAGATCGCGCGCAGGCCGCGCATCAGGTCGGGCGGCGCGACGTAGAAGCCGCCCTCGCCCTGCACCGGTTCGAGCATGATGGCGGCGACGCGCGCCGGTTCGATGTCGGACTTGAACAGGTGCTGGATGTAGTCGAGCGAGTCCTGCACCGTCACGCCGTGGATCGCGATCGGGAACGGCGCATGGTAGATCTCGCCGGGAAACGGGCCGAAGCCGAGCTTGTACGGATTGGTCTTGCCGGTGAGCGCGGCAGCCATCATCGAACGGCCGTGGAAGGCACCGGAGAAGGCGATCACCGCCGAGCGCCTGGTGGCGGCGCGCGCGATCTTGACCACGTTCTCGGTCGCCTCGGCGCCGGTGGAGAACAGCGCGGTCTTCTTGGCGTAGCTGCCGACGGTGAGCGCGTTGATCTTCTCGGCGAGGGTGACGTAACCCTCGTAGGGCACGACCTGGTAGCAGGAATGCGTGAAGCGTTCGAGCTGGTCGCGGATCGCCGCCATCACCTTGGGATGGCGGTGGCCGGTGTTGAGTACCGCGATGCCGCCGGCGAAGTCGATGTAGCGACGGCCTTCGACGTCCCACATTTCGGCGTTTTCGGCGCGGTCGATGAAGAAGTTGCCCATCACGGAAATGCCGCGCGGGGTGGCGGCGAGGCGCCGCTGGTGGAGATCCTGATTGCTTGCCATGTTCGTCATTCCAAAAAATTGGAAACCACCGGAAAACCGTCGCGAGCGGCCCGAGCCCGGTTCGAGAAGCGCAGTCGTACCGTCGGGTACGTCGTGCTTCGCAGGGCCGGGATCGGGCCGCGCAGCAGGGTCAGCGGCGATTTCTCACTCGAGTCTGATCCAGGTCGTCTTGAGTTCGGTGTACTTGTCGAGCGCATGCAGCGATTTGTCGCGGCCGTTGCCCGATTGCTTGTAGCCGCCGAAGGGCACGGTGATGTCGTCCTCGTCGTACTGGTTGACGTGCACCGTGCCGGCGCGCAGCGCACGTGCCACCTTGTGCGCCTTGTTGATGTCGCGCGTCCACACCGAGGCCTGCAGCCCGTAGCTGGTGGCGTTGGCCATGCGCACCGCCTCGGCCACGTCGTCGAAGGCGAGCACCGAGAGCACCGGGCCGAAGATTTCTTCGCGCGCGATCGTCATGTCGTTGCGCACGTTGTCGAAGATGGTCGGCAGCACGTAGAAGCCGCCGCTGTCGACGCGCGCACGCTCGCCGCCGGCGAGCAGCTTCGCGCCTTCGGAGACGCCGGCATCGATGTAGCGCAACACGGTCTGCAACTGCGTGTCGTCGACGAGTGCGCCCATCGCCGTCTGCGGATCGAGCGGATCGCCCGGCGCATGCTCCGGCACCTTGGCCAGCGCACGCTTGAGGAATTCGTTCTTGATCGAGCTTTCCACGAACAGGCGCGACGGTGCGTTGCAGCTCTCGCCCTGGTTGTAGAAGATCGAGCCGATCGCGGCATCGACCGCGCGGTCGAGGTTGGCCACGTCGGCGCACACGATCAGCGGCGATTTGCCGCCGAGTTCGGTCCACGCGCGCTTGAGGTTCGATTGCCCGGCGAACTGCATGATCTGCTTGCCAACGCGCGTCGAGCCGGTGAAGGCGATGCAGTCGACGTCCATGTGCAGGGCCAGCGCCTGCCCGGCCTCGTGGCCGTAGCCGGGCACGACGTTGAGCACGCCTTCCGGCAGGCCGGCTTCGAGCGCCAGTTCGCCGAGCCGCAGTGCCGTCAGCGGCGACTTCTCGGACGGCTTCAACACCACGCTGTTGCCGGTGGCGAGCGCCGGGGCGATCTTCCACGATGCCATGAGCATCGGGTAGTTCCACGGCACGATAGCCCCGACCACGCCGACCGGTTCGCGCGTGATCAGCGCGAGCGAGGTATCGGCCGTCGGCGCAATCTCGTCATAGACCTTGTCGATCGCCTCGCCGTACCAGCGCAGCGTGTTGGCCGCGGCATTGACGTCGGTCGCGCGCGACGCGGCGATCGGCTTGCCCATGTCGAGCGTCTCGGTCAGCGCGAGTTCGTCGCGGTGTTCGATCAGCAGTTCGGCGAAACGGATCAGCACGCGCTTGCGCCGGGCGGGCGCCATGCCGGCCCAGCGGCGGTCCTCGAAGGCGGCGCGTGCCGCCGCCACCGCGGCAACGATGTCCTTGTCAGTGCCGCGCGCCACGTCGGCAAGCCGGCGCCCGTCCACCGGCGAGATGCAGGCGAAGGTGGCGCCGCCGAGCGCGTCGACGCGCCTGCCGCCGATCAGCGCGCGCCCGTCGAAGGCGAGTTCTGCGGCCTTGCGGTGCCACGGCGTGGTCTGGTCATTCATTCCGTTCTCCTTTGCGCGTCCGGCCTGCCGGCCCGGAAGCCGCATGGATGGTGGCGCTCGGGGCATGCAGCCCTGAACGGTCCATCCCGCCTGCCTTTCCGGCATGGGTGGCCAGCGAACGCCATCCCGTGCGGGTTGCAGGCCGATGCATTGCGCTACTTGTCGATGTCTCCGAGGCAGAGATATTTCATCTCGAGATACTCCTCGATGCCGTGGTGCGAGCCTTCGCGTCCGAGGCCGGACTGCTTGACGCCGCCAAACGGCGCGACCTCGGTCGAGATCAGGCCGGTGTTGATGCCGACCATGCCGTATTCGAGCGCCTCGGCCACGCGCCAGACGCGGCCGATGTCGCGACTGTAGAAATAGGACGCGAGGCCGAACTCGGTGCGGTTGGCGAGTTCGATCACCTCGGCTTCGTCCTTGAACGGGATCAACGGCGCGACCGGGCCGAAGGTCTCTTCGCGGAACACCTTCATCTCGGGCGTGACGCCGGTGAGCACCGTCGGCTCGTAGAAGGTGCCGCCGAGCGCGTGGCGCCTGCCGCCGGCGACGACACTGCCGCCGCCGGCGAGCACGTCGCCGACATGCTCTTCCACCTTGGCCAGCGCCTCTTCGGTGATCAGCGGACCCTGCTGCACGCCCGGCTCGACGCCGGCACCGACCTTGAGCTGCCTGACGCGCGCGCCGAGCTTCTCGGCGAAGGCGTCATACACGCCGGCCTGCACGAACAGCCGGTTGGCGCAGACGCAGGTTTGCCCGGTGTTGCGGAACTTGGAGATCATTGCGCCCTCGACCGCCGAGTCGAGATCCGCGTCGTCGAACACGATGAAGGGCGCGTTGCCGCCGAGCTCGAGCGAGAGTTTTTTGATGGTGTCCGAGCACTGGCGCATCAACAGGCGGCCGACCTCGGTCGAGCCGGTGAACGAGAGTTTGGCAACGACCGGGTTGCTCGTCAGCTCGCCGCCGATTGCCGCAGCCTTGCCCGTGAGCACCGAAAACAGCCCCTTCGGCAGGCCGGCCTCCTCGGCCAGCACGGCAAGCGCGAGCGCCGAATATGGCGTTTCGAGGGCCGGCTTGAGGATCATCGCGCAGCCGGCGGCGAGCGCCGGACCGGCCTTGCGCGTGATCATCGCGTTGGGGAAATTCCACGGCGTGATCGCCGCCGTCACGCCGATCGGCTGCTTGATGACGACGATGCGCTTGTCGCTGGCGTGCTGCGGAATCGTCTCGCCGTAGACGCGCTTGGCCTCTTCGGCGAACCACTCGACGAACGAGGCGCCATAGCCGACTTCGCCGCGCGCTTCGGCCAGCGGCTTGCCCTGCTCGGCGGTAAGTATCTGCGCCAGGTCTTCCTGATGCGCCATCATCAGCTCGTACCAGCGACGCAGGACAACGCTGCGTTCCTTGGCGGTTTTCGCCGCCCAGCTTTTCTGTGCGACGCGCGCCGCCTCGATGGCGCGGCGCGTTTCGGCAGCGCCCATCATCGGCACGGTGCCAAGCGTTTCGCGCGTTGCCGGATTGGTGACGGGTGCGGTCTCGCCGCTGTCGGCGCCGCACCATGCGCCGTCGAGATAAGCCTGGGTGCGAAGAAGGTCGGGTCTTGAGAGTTGCATGGTGAGTCCTCCACGGTTCCGTGTTGCCGCGCGCCGGCCGGAGGCAGCCGGCGCGCGGGTTTCGATCAGAAGCTGACCACCGTCTGTACGCCGAAGGTCAGGTTGTGCTTCTTGTAGTTGTCGTCATGCCAGTAGTAGAAGGAATTCAGATCCGAACGGTCATAGCGAAGTTCCGTCTTGAGCAGCCCGTTGGTGTGGTACTGCCAGTTGAGCCCGAGCGTGAGCGCACTGCGCTTGGCACCGCGGTTCGGATTGCCCAGCGTCCAGATGCCGGCGCTGTGATCGAAAACCGCACCCGGGCCGAAGCCGTTGCGGTAGTCGCCGCACGCCTCGAACGGCGTCGCGCCCGTCGGATCGGTGCCGAGGTCGGGCTGGCATACGGAGCCGAAGGTGACGGCCGGCGTGCCGCCGCCATTCTTGTGGTTGTCCATGTAATCCGCACGAATGATGCCCTCGACCGTCGGAATGAACTTGTAGGCGCCGAGCACCGAAACGCCCCAGTGCTGCGAATCGTCGCCGTTGAAGGCGCTGTTGCGCGCGCGTCCGACTTCCACCTGACCCATCATGGTCACGTCGCCGCGAACGAAGTAGGCGTCGGCCTCGAGGTAGTTGAAGCGCTGGTTGAACAGCTTGCCGTGCATGCCCGACGCGCCCCAGCCGAGGAACTCGCCCTTTGCGTAGTCGAGCCGCCAGTGGGCACCCTGGTTGCGGCCGCCCTGCTTGTCGTGCGTGACGTTGAGATTGCCGGCCATCGCCCGCGCCCACCACTTGCCTTGCAGGTACTCGACTCCCGCACCGGTGACGAAACCCGGGCCGGCAAAGTCGAGCAGCAAATTCGACGTGATGTTCTTCTTGAGATTCGACTGCACGTACTCGTAGCCGTTCCAGCTCACTACCTGCCCGGCGATCGCGCGCCACGCGAGGCCGTTGAACGGCACGGTAACCAGCGCCTCCTCGATGATGTTGCCGAAGTCGTAGGTGTTCGACACCGTACGGCGCGGCCGCAGGGTCACCATCGCCTTGACGCCGCCCTCGAATTCCTTCTCGATCTTCAGCGTCACGCCGCCGAAGTAGCTGTTGTCGTAGCCGAAGGTGTCCTGGGTGAAGTCGTTGACCGCCCCCGCCGGATCGGAAGAATAGTTGTTGTGCAGGAAAGCCACGCTGCCCTTGCCGACCGCACGGTTGTAGATGTAGGTCGGGTCGATGAAGCCGGAAACCTTGAGCCCCTTGAATCCGGAGGACTCCTGCAGATCCTCCATCGATTCCACCTTGACGCGGATACGGTTGAACTCCGCCGGATCCACCGCATCGGCAGCCGGCGCCGGTGCGGCCGCCGCAGCGGCAGACTGCTTCTCGATCAGCCTCTCGAGCTGCTGCAGCTTGGCCTTGAGTGCGTCGATCTCGCTTTTCAACTCCTGCGTGCTTTGCGCCATCGCTGCCACCGGAAATGCAAGGATGACGGCTGCAACTGTTTTCTTCAGGATAGGCATGGCGGGTTCCTCTTGGTTGGATCTTGATTGGCCGGGTTCAACTCATCAGCTTGCTGCTTCCGCACTGAAGGCGGCGGAGATCTCCTTCTGGCGCCGTCGCTCGCTGCGCGCGAGATACAGGCTCGACGCGATCACGGCGATGGTCACGACGACGATGGTGATCGTCGCGACGGCATTCACGCGCGGGTCGAGCCCGAGCCGCGCGCGCGAGAAAATCACGATCGGCATGGTGCTCGAGCCCGGACCGGACAGCAGTTGCGAGATCACCACATCGTCGAGAGAAATCGTGAAGGTCAGCAGAAAGGCCGACATCAGCGCCTGCGTGATGTTTGGCAGCGTGACGAGGAAGAAGACCTGCCCCGGTCGGCAGCCGAGGTCCATCGCCGCCTCCTCGATCGAGCGATCCATCTCCTGCAGACGCGACTGCACCACCACCGTGGCATAGGCCATGCCCAGCAGCGCGTGGCCGATCAGTATGGTGAACATGCCGCGATTGAGCCACGAGAACGCGGCCGTGTTCTGCAACGACACCAGCAACAGGAGCAGCGACAGTCCGACGATCACCTCGGGCATCACCAGCGGCGCATTGACCATACCGGAGAATGCGGTACGGCCGAGAAAGCGCTTGTAGCGCACCAGCACGAAGGCGGCGAAGGTGCCGAGGATGACCGACAGGATGCCGGTGAGGAAGGCGATCTTGAGCGAGAGGATGGCGCCCTCGATGATCTCCTTGTCGTCGATCAGCGCACGATACCAGTTCAGCGTGAAGCCGCGCCAGACCACATCCTGCCGCGACTCGTTGAACGAGAACACGATCAGCAGCACGATCGGGATGTAGAGGAAAAAATAGCCCGCTGCGAGCCACCCGCGACCGAACCAGTTGGGTCTCGTGCTCATGTGCGCTCACCCTGCGATTCCGCCTGGTACTTGTTGAAGATCGCCAGCGGCACGATGATCAGCAGGATGGTGACGACGGCGACGGCAGCGGCGCGCGGCCAGTCGTTGTTGCTGAACAGTTCGTCCCACAGCACGCGGCCGATCATCAGCGTCTCGGGGCCGCCCAGCAGTTCCGGGATCACGAACTCGCCGACGCAGGGAATGAACACCAGCATCGAGCCGGCGATGATGCCCGACTTCGACAGCGGCACCGTGACCAGCCAGAAGCGTTGCCAGGGTGTGGCGCCGAGGTCGGCCGCCGCTTCGAGCAGGCGACCGTCGAGCTTCACCAGGTTCGCGTAGAGGGGCAGGATCATGAACGGCAGGTAGACGTACACCATGCCGATCATCAGCGAGAATGGCGTGTGCAGCATGTGCAAGGGCTCGCCGATGATGCCGAGCCCGATCAGGATCTGGTTGAACACACCGTTGGTGGTGAGGATCGCCTTCCATGCATAGACGCGCAGCAGGAATGACGTCCAGAACGGCATCATCACCAGCATCAGCAGCGCGGGGCGGATCGTCGGCCTGGCGCGCGCCATGAAATAGGCGAACGGAAAGCCGATGACGAGGCAGAAGATCGTGGTCCAGGCGGCGTATTTCAGCGACGACAGGTAGGTGCGCGCATAGAGGTCGTCGTTGGCAACATCGAACAGCGAGATGAAGTTGCCGAGATAGACGCGGATGTTGAGGAAGTTGTCCACCATCTCCGTCAGCGGCTTGAACGGTGGTTGCCCGACGTTCATCTCGGACACGCTGATCTTCAGCACGATCAGGAACGGCAGCAGGAAAAACAGGACCAGCCACAGGTACGGTACGCCGATGACGACGGCGCGCCCCGGATTGTTCGGCATCAGCCTGGCGAGCAGCTTGTTCATGCCTGCGCCTACTGGGTCAGCACGACCATGGCATACTCGTCCCAGCTGGCGAACACCTTGTCGCCCCAGGTCGGCTGCCAGTCCGGCAGGCGCTCGACGCTGGCGATGCTGGCCTTGACCAGCAGCCCGGTCGCGAGCTTCAGGTGATAGATGGTGTAGCTGCCGAGATAGGCGAGATCGGCCACCTCGGCCTCGACGCAGTTGAAGCCGTCGTGCGCGCCGCCCGGGCGTTCGCGCGTGATGCGGATCTTCTCCGGCCGGATCGCGACGCTGACCTCCATGCCTTCGGTGCCGGTGATGCCGTGGCCGACGTAGTGGCGGCATTCCGGCGTATCGACGATCACGTGGTCGGCCGCATCCTCGACCACCTTGCCCTTGAACAGATTGACGTTGCCGATGAAGTCGGCGACGAAACGGCAATTGGGCGTCTCGTAGATCTCGGCCGGTGCGCCGATCTGCAGGATGCGCCCCTCGCTCATGATCGCGATGCGCGAGGCCATGGTCATCGCCTCTTCCTGGTCATGCGTCACCATCACGCAGGTCACGCCGACGGATTCGATGATGCCGACCAGTTCGAGCTGGGTGCGCTCGCGCAGCTTCTTGTCCAGCGCCCCGAGCGGCTCGTCGAGCAGCAGAAGCTGCGGACGCTTTGCCAGGCTGCGCGCCAGAGCGACGCGCTGCTGCTGGCCGCCCGAGAGTTGATGCGGCTTGCGCTTGGCGAACTGCTTGAGCTGCACCAGCCCGAGCATCTTTTCCACCTGATCGGCAACCTGGTCCTTCGGCAGACCGGCACGGCGCAGGCCGAACGCCACGTTATCCCACACGGAAAGATGCGGGAACAGCGCGTAGGACTGGAACATCATGTTGATCGGCCGCTCGTAGGGCGGAATCTGTGCGATGTCCCTGCCATCGAGCAGAATGCGGCCCGAAGTCGGCGTCTCGAAACCCGCGAGCATGCGCAGCAGCGTCGACTTGCCGCAGCCCGACGACCCGAGCAGCGCGAAGATCTCGCCCTTGCGAATGTCGATCGACACCTTGTCGACCGCCACCACGCTGTCGAACTCCTTGACCAGGTTCTCGATGCGCAGGAAGCGCGCATCCGCCGCCGTCTTGTTCGCGCCGCCCGCCGCTGCCGGGGCGGACGCTGCCGTGCCGGAACTGGATTCGCTCATGCCGGGTCGAGCCCTCTGTTTTCGTTGTCAGCACCGCGCGACGAAAGCCGCCGCGCACCCCCTGTCCGAAGCGACGGGCGGAACGCCGGGGCGCCCCGCCCGCACGATCACAGACCCGTCTTGAACTGCGTGTACAGGCGCGTCGAGAGCCGGCGAATGTCGTTGTTCACCGCGTCCGGCGCGATCATCTTTTTCTTGTTCTCTGCCGACAGGAACACGGTCGGGTTTTCGGCGACCTCCTTCTTGACGAACTTCGTGCTCTGCGCATTCGGGTTGGCGTAGAACACCTTGTTCGTCAGGCTGGCATGCACTTCCGGCTTGAGGATGTAGTTGATGAAGGCATGCGCGTTCTTCGGATGCGGCGCATCGACCGGTATCGCCATGGTGTCGAAGAACAGGATGCCGCCGGTCTTGGGGATCAGCACCTCGATCTTGTTGCCGGTCTTGCCGTCGATGGCGCGCTGGCGCGCGATGCTGATGTCGCCGGACCAGCCGAGCGCCAGGCAGATCGAACCGTTGGCCATGTCGTTGATGTAGCCCGAGGAGCTGAACAACGTCACGTAGGGGCGGATGGCCTGCAGCATGCGCGAGGCTTCCTGGTAGTCCGAAGTCTGCTTGCTGAATGCCGGCTTGCCGAGGTAATGCAGGGCCGCCGGGAAGATTTCAGACGGCGAATCGAGGAAAGAAACGCCGCAGCTCTTCATCTTCGAGATGTACTCGGGCTTGAAGACGAGATCCCACGCATTGTCCGGCATCGGCATGCTGCCGAGCGCCGCCTTGACCTTGTCCACATTGATGCCGACCGTCGTGTAACCCCACAGCCAGACCACGAGGTGCTGGTTGCCCGGGTCGAGCTTGGCGATCTGCCCCGCGGTTTCGGCGTCGACGTTGGCAAGGTTGGGTATCAGCGCCTTGTCGAGCTTGGCGAGCAGGCCGCCGTCGATCTGGATCTTGGCCCAGTTCGACGAGGGCACCACGATGTCGTAACCGGTCTTGCCGGCGACCAGCTTGGCGTGAAGGATCTCGTTGCTGTCGAAATTGTCGTAGCGGACCTTGATCCCGGTCTCCTTCTCGAAATTCTTCAGCGTGTCTTCGGCGATGTAGTCGGACCAGTTGTAGACGTTGAGTACCTTGGGTTCCTCCTGCGCCAGCGCGATGCCGCAACTTGCTGCGAGCGCCACACCCCACGCAACATCGGCAAGGGCCCGGAAAGAGAACAGTTTCATGAACGACCTCCAAAGTAGGGGAAGAGAAACGAACCGCACACGCAATAACGTTCGAAAGCTGTTTTTGATGTCTGTCATCTCGCGCGGTGCGGTTGCTCCCGCTACCCGGCCTGGCGTCCTCCGTCCGGCGTTGCCGGCGTCAAATCAGGTTGCGCTGCTTCAAGTCCTCGTAAGTCGCGTCGAGGCAGCGCCTTATCAGCGCAATCATCTCATCGATCTGCGCACGCGTAATCACCAGCGGCGGCGCGATGATCATGCGATCGCCCACCGCGCGCATGATCATGCCGTTGCCGAACATGTGCGCGCGGCAGATCATGCCGACTGCCACTTCTGGCGCAAAGCACGCCAGCGTCGCCTTGTCCTTCACCAGCACCAGACCGGCAACCAGGCCGCAGGTCTCGGCCATGCCGACCAGCGGATGATCTGCCAACGCCTCGAATTTCTGCTTCAGGTAAGGTCCGGTATCCTCGCGCACAGTCTCGACCAGCTTCTCGCGCCGGACGATCTCGATGTTTTCCAGCGCCAGCGCACACGCCACCGGATGCCCCGAGTAGGTGTAACCGTGCTCGAACTCGCCCCCCTTCTCGATCAGCACCTCCGCGACGCGGTCGCCGACCATCACGCCCCCGAGCGGAATATAGCCCGATGTCACGCCCTTTGCGAAGGTCATCAGGTCGGGCCGGAAACCCATCTTCTCGCAACCGAACCACTCGCCCAGGCGGCCGAAACCGCAGATCACCTCGTCCGATACCAGCAGGATGCCGTACTTGTCGCAGATGCGCTGGATCTCCGGCCAATAGGTGTCGGGCGGAATGATCACGCCCCCGGCGCCCTGCACCGGTTCGCCGATGAAAGCCGCAACCTTGTCCGCACCGACTTCGAGGATCTTCTGCTCGAGCCAGCCCGCGGCCACGATGCCGAACTCGTCCTTCGACATGCCGCGGCCATGCTCGAACCAGTACGGCTGCTGGATATGCGTGATGCCCGGAATCGGCAGGTCGCCCTGGGCGTGCATGTAGCTCATGCCGCCGAGCGAGGCGCCCGCCATGGTGCTGCCGTGGTAGGCGTTGTGCCGGCTGATGATCACCTTGCGCTGGGGCTGCTCGAGCAGATCCCAGTAGCGGCGCACCATGCGCACCACCGTGTCGTTGCCTTCCGAGCCGGAGTTGGCGAAAAACACGCGCTTGAACTGCGGCGGCGTCACCTCGGCCAGCAGCGCAGCGAGCTTCACTGCCGGTACGTTGGTGGTGTTGAAGAAGCTGTTGTAGTACGGCATCTGCATCATCTGCCGGTAGGCGACATCGGCCAGTTCCTTGCGCCCGTAGCCGACGTTCACGCACCACAGCCCGGACATGCCGTCAATGATGCGCTTGCCTTCCGAATCCCAGATGTAGATGCCCTCGCCCTTGACCATCACGCGCGCGCCCTTCTCGGCAAGCAGCTTGTGGTCGGTGAACGGGTGCAGGTAGTGCGCCGAATCAAGCGCCTGGATGGCGCGCGTATCGACCTCGGTCACGCCGCGCACGATCGCCGGCGGCACGCCGGAGGCACGGATGTCGAACGGTGTGCTCATGGTGCGGAATCCTCGAAATGTTCTGTTCGTCGCGGCCTCAGACGTGCAGCAGCAGGTGTTCGCGCTCCCACGGACTGATCACCTTCATGAACTCTGAGTACTCGAGTTCCTTGACCGACGAGTAAACCTTGATGAAGCGCTCGCCCAGCACGCCATGCAGCGCCGGCGTCTCGCGCAGCCACGAGAGGGCCTCGGACAGGCTGCGCGGCAGCTCGTAGTCGCGGTCGTAGGCGCTGTCGGTGATTTCCGGCCGCGGCTCGATCTGTTCCTGGATGCCGAGATAGCCGCAGGCAAGGGTCGCGGCAAAGGCCAGGTAAGGGTTTGCGTCCGCACCCACCACGCGGTTCTCGACGCGGCGGTTGTTGCCGTCCGAATGCGGGATGCGGAAGCCTACCGTGCGGTTGTCCTTGCCCCACTGGATGTTGATCGGCGCTGCAGTGTGGCGCACGATGCGCCGGTACGAATTGACGTAGGGCGCAACCAGCGCCATCGCCGCCGGCATGTATTTCTGCAGGCCGCCGATGTAGTAGTGGAAATTCTTCGACGCGCTGCCGTCCGGATTGCTGAAAATGTTCTGGCCGGTTTTGGTGTCGACCACGCTCTGGTGGATGTGCATCGCCGAACCGGGTTCGCCGGCCATCGGCTTGGCCATGAAGGTGGCGTACATATCGTGGCGTAGCGCCGTTTCGCGCAGCGTGCGCTTGAAAAAGAAACACTTGTCCGCCAGGCCGAGCGGCTCGCCGTGCACGAAGTTGATCTCCATCTGGCCGGCGCCCATTTCGTGGATCAGCGTATCGAGGTCGAGCTCCTGCGCCGCGCAGTAGTCGTAGATCTGCTCGAACAGCGGATCGAATTCGTTCACCGCGTCGATGCTGTAGGCCTGGCGGCTGGTTTCGGCGCGGCCGCTGCGGCCCTTGGGCGGACGCAGCGGCTGGTCCGGGTCCGTGTTCTTGGCGATCAGGTAGAACTCGAGTTCCGGCGCCACCACCGGCTTCCAGCCCTTCTGCTTGTAGAGATCGAGCACATGGCGCAGCACCGAGCGAGGCGCGAAATCGACCAGATGGCCGTTCGAGAAGTAGCAGTCATGGATCACCTGCGCGGTGGGATCCACCGCCCAAGGCACCAGCCGCACCGTGCCGGGGTCGGGCAGCAGCAGCATGTCGCGGTCGTTGACCGAGATCACGCTGTCGTAATCCTCGCTGTCGTCGGGGCAGTCGCCGGTCACCGTCATCCCGACCACGGCCTCCGGCAGTCGCATGCCACGGTCTTCGGTGAATTTCTCGCGCGGCAGGATCTTGCCGCGCGGTACGCCGGTGAGATCAGGCACCAGGCACTCGATTTCGGTCACGCGGTGCTCGTCGAGCCACCGCTCCATATCGTTGTGAGAAAAATTTTCACGCAATGACATCTTCCTTCTCTCGTCTTGTCAGGCCTCCTTGCGGAACGCCGCGGCTTCATGCCGTGCGTGGCGCACTGGGCGCCGGCTGTTGCCCCGGTCGCTGCCGGGAGATCGTCGTGTCGGCCGGTGTGGCGCTACGTCACAGGCTCGCGAGCGCGCCGTCCGATCCGCGCCCGTGAGCGACAGGCATCGCCGAACGCCTCGAAAATTTTCATCGATACCGGGTTGTCGAGCACCTTCCACTCCGGATGCCATTGGACGCCAAGCGCAAACGCCTGCGCGCCGGCGACGCTGAATGCCTCGACCAGGCCGTCCTCGGCTGTCGCCTCGACGACGAGCCCCGGCGCAAGGCGATCGACGCCCTGACCGTGCAGCGAGTTCACCGCAATCGGGCCGGCAGCGCCGAGCGCGCGCGCGAGCACGCCGCCCGCCACCACCTGCACGTGGTGCGCGCAACCGTATTGCACGTCGACTGCAGCGGATTTGTCCTCGCGATGATCGCGCTTGCCTGACACGGCATGCACCGCCTGGTGCAGGCTGCCGCCGAGCGCGACGTTCATTTCCTGGAAGCCGCGGCAGATGGCGAACAGTGGCACGCCCAGCGCCAGGGCACGGCGCAGCAGCGGCAGCGTGGTCGCGTCGCGCGCCGGATCGAGCGGCAGGGACGGATCGGCCACCGGCTGGTCGAAATGGCCGGGATGCACGTTCGATTGGGAGCCGGTCAGCATGATGCCGTCCGCGAGCCCGAGCAGCGCGTCGATCTCGATCGCATCGCCCAATGGCGGCACCAGCAAGGGCGTGCAGCCCGCCGCCTTTGCCACGGCATCGACATACTTCCTGCCGACCACGTGGAAGGGGTGGTGTCCGATATCCTTGCTGCATGCCGGGATCAGGACGACGGGCTTCATGGCGGAACTATAGAGGGAATTCCAGTTTCATGCCGCAAGCGGCTCATAACGATAGCCGAGGTCGCGCGCAACTGCCGCGTGCGTCACCTTGCCACGATGGATGTTGAGGCCGTCGCGCAGGTGCGACGACTGGCCGAGCGCATCGCGATAGCCCTTGTCGGCCAGCTGGACGACAAACGGCAGCGTCGCGTTGGTCAATGCCAGTGTCGAAGTGCGCGCCACCCCGCCCGGCATGTTCGCGACGCAGTAGTGCACCACGCCTTCGACGACGTAGGTCGGATCCTGGTGCGTCGTCGGGTGGCTGGTTTCGACGCAGCCGCCCTGGTCAATCGCCACGTCGACGATCACCGAGCCGGGCTTCATCGTCTTCAGCAGTTCCCGGCTTACCAGCTTCGGCGCCGCGGCACCGGGAATCAGCACAGCGCCGATGACCAGATCCGCGGTGGCCACCGCTTCGCGCAGGTTCTCGCGCGAAGAATAGAGTGTTGTCAGGCGCGGTCCGTAGAGCGCGTCGATCTCTCGCAGGCGCGGCAGCGAGATGTCGAGCAGGCAGACCTGCGCACCCAGGCCCATTGCCATGCGCGCGGCATTGATGCCGACCACGCCGCCGCCGAGCACGACCACTTTCGCCGGTGCCACGCCCGGCACGCCGGGCAGCAGCACACCTGCACCACCCTGGGCCTTTTCCAGCGCGTGCGCACCAGCCTGGATCGACATGCGGCCGGCCACTTCGCTCATCGGCGCCAGCAGCGGCAGCCCCCCCTTGTCGTCGGTCACGGTTTCGTATGCGATTGCCACACAGTCCGACTCCAGCAAGAGCCGCGCCTGCTGTGGATCGGGCGCAAGATGCAGATACGTGAACAACACCTGGCCGGGTCGCAGGCGCGCGCATTCCTGGGCCTGCGGCTCCTTGACCTTGACGATCATCTCCGCTTCGGCGAAAACGCTTTCTGCATCGGCGGCGATGCGGGCGCCTGCCGCCACGTAGTCGATATCGGCGAACCCGACGCCGGTGCCGGCCCCACTCTGCACCACCACGCCATGGCCGCGACGGACCAGTTCGGCGGCACCGTGCGGCGTCAGGCCGACACGGTACTCGTGATTCTTGATCTCCGTCGGGACGCCCACCAGCATGGGACCGCTCCTTGTTCGTTTTTCGCCGCCGGATCGTGCCGCGGCTTTGTCGCACGACCGCACCTTTGGTGCCGCCGACCGACCAATTGGTCCCAGACTCTAGCCGATATTGGTATGATTGAAAGTACCACTTTGGACGCCCTGATGGTGCCACCATGAACCAGCTGCCGCTTGCCGAACTCGTCCTGTCGGACCTGGCCCAGCACGATCGCGGCAGCCAGATGCCGCGCCATCGCCGCCTCTACGAATCGATCCGCGGATCGATCCTCAGCCATCGCCTACCGGTCGGCGCCAAACTGCCCTCTACGCGCGACCTGGCGCGCGACCTCGGCCTGTCGCGCAACACGGTCCTGACCGCCTTCGAGCAACTGATCGCCGAGGGCTACGTCAAGGCGCAGACCGGCAGCGGCACCTTCGTCGCCGACACCCTGCCCGAGGCCGAATCGGCGGTCCCCGTCCCTGGCGCGAAGCGCGCGTCGAGTGGACCCATCGCCGCGCCGCAAGCGTCGGCGTTCGCCGCCGCGGCCCACACCGCGCCTCCTCTCCAGGCCCGGCTCTCGGTCCGCGGCGAGAAGCTCGCGCGCATCGCTGCAGGCGAACGCTATGAGATCCAGCCCTTCGCGCCTGGCGACCCGGACTTTTCGATCTTCCCCTTCAAGCTCTGGCAACGCCTGCAGAACAAGTATTGGCGCGACGCACGCCCCGAGTTGCTCGACTACGGCTCGGCCGGCGGATATCTGCCGCTGCGCCGGGCAATCGCCGATTACCTGCGCGTCTCGCGCGCGGTGCGCGTCACCACCGACCAGGTGCTGATCACCGCCGGCACGCAGCAGTCGCTCTCGCTCTCCGCGCAGTTGCTCGCGGATGCCGGCGATCTGGCCTGGGTCGAGGACCCCTGCTACTGGGGCGCGCGCCGCGTGTTCGAGGCGCACGATCTCGCACTGCGCGCCATCCCGGTCGACGCCGAAGGCATGAATCCGCAGGCCGACGACTGGGCCACCGACCCGCGCCTGATCTACCTCACGCCCTCGCACCAGTACCCGAAAAGCGTGGTGATGAGCCTGTCGCGCCGCCGCCTGCTGCTCGACCTCGCCGCCCGCAAGCAGGCCTGGATTCTCGAGGACGATTACGACAGCGAGTTCCGCTACACCGGCCGGCCGCTCTCCTCGCTGCAGGGCCTCGACGCGCACGATCGCGTGGTCTACCTCGGCACTTTCTCCAAGGTGCTCTACCCCGGCATCAAGATCGGTTACATGGTGGTGCCACCCGCGCTGGTCAGCGCGTTCAAGAGTGCGCTCTACGACCTGCAGCGGCCGGGCCAGATGATGCTTCAGGCCGCGCTCGCCGACTTCATCGAGCAGGGCTACTTCGCCACCCACATCCGCAAGATGCGCCTGCTCTACGGCGAGCGGCGCGAGCTGCTGCGCAAGACGCTCAAGCCCATCCTCGGCGATGTGGCGATGATATCCAGCGAGGAATCCGGCCTGCACCTCGCCATCCTGCTGCCGCCCGATTGCGATGACGAGGAACTCGCGCGCCGCGCCGCCGACGAGGGGCTCTCGGTGCGCGCGCTATCCACCTACTACCTCGGCGCACAGAAGGAGCGCGGCCTGGTGGTGGGCTACGCGTACGTGCCGCCGGACAAGATTGCCTATTACGGCCGCATCCTCGGCAACGTGATCAAGGCGGGGCTGCGCCGTTGAGCGATCACGCCAAGATGCCATGGCGCGATTACGGCGCGCTGGTCGCCGCGATCGCCGTCGCCGGCCTCGGGCTCGGCACGGCGCTGCCCCTGTCGGCGCTCACGCTCGACCGCTGGGGCTTCGGCAACCACGTGGTCGGCGCGCTCGCCGCGCTGACCTCGGCCGGCATCCTGCTCGTCGCACCCTTTGTCGCCCGCTGGACACGCCGTTGCGGCGCGCGCCGCCTGCTGCTCGGCGCCGTCGTGGTCAGCGTGGCCAGCATCGCGGTACTCGATGCCAGCCGCGACCTCGTCGTCTGGAGCATCGCGCGCCTGGTGTTCGGCGCCGCGATGGGCGTGCTGTTCACCATCGGCGAGGCGTGGATCAACCGCGTGCTGCCGGCCGCGCAGCGCGGCCGCTGGCTCGGCGTCTATGCCAGCATCTTCACCCTGTGCCAGCTCGCCGGCCCGCTGCTGGTGAAGGCGATCGACGGCGCGGCATTGCCCTTCGTCGTCACCGGCCTGCTGTTCCTGCCCGCACTGCCGATCATCGCACTGCTGCGCGAGGCCGCGCGCGACGACGGCCTGAGCGCCACCGCGCCGCCGCGCATGCGCAGCGTGCTGCCGCAGATGCAGGTCATCGTCGCCGGCACGGCGTTCTTCGCACTGTTCGACACCGTCGCGCTGTCACTGCTGCCGCTGTTCGGCCTGCGCCACGGGCTCGGCGAATCGGTGGCGCTCTACGCCACCAGTGCCGTGATCGCCGGCGACACCGTCCTGCAGCCGATCATCGGCTGGCTGTCGGATCGTTACGGCCGCGCACGCATGCATGCCGCGTGCGGCGCCGCGCAGATCGCCGCCGCGCTCGCCCTGCCCTTCGCGGTGCATGCCGGGTGGCTGCTCTGGCCGCTGTTGCTGCTGCTCGGCGCCAGCGCCGGCGGCATCTACGTACTCTCGCTCGTCGCCACCGGCGAGCGCTTCGGCGGCGAGCGGCTGATCGCCGCCAGCGCCGTAATCAACGTCTCGTGGGGCATCGCCGGCATCGTCGGCCCGCTGCTCACCGGCGCCGCGATGGAAGCCTTCGGCCCCGATGCGCTGCCCGTCGCACTCGCCGTCTGTGCGCTCCTGTTCCTGCTTGTTCAGCGGCTCGAACGGACGCGAACCGTTGCGGAGTTGCCAACCTGACTGGCCTGGAACCGGCTTGGAATCCCGCGCTTCAGGCAATGCCTGCCGTAAGCCACACGGAACATGAATCCCAGACAGGCCAATCTCGAGAATAAGCAGCCATCTGCGTCGCAGGCCGGGTACTCCGGCGCAACGCGGCGCGAAGTGGGCGCGCCGGCGCATCCACGCTCGCCGTCCGGACCCCGTGCAGGCCTGCGGGCCAGGTGTATGCTTCGCGGCGACGTCATCCGCCGATTTCGCTTCCGCCTCCCGCATGAGATCCGCCCGAACCCACCGCATCCAGACCGATCTTGCATTCCGCACCGACGACGGCGGCTCCCTCAACGACATCCGCATCCGACTGCTCGAAGCAATCGAGCAGCACGGCTCGCTGACGCGCGGCGCCAAGGCCGTGCCGATGGCCTACCGCACGGCCTGGATCGCGGTTGACGACATGAATCGACTCGCCGATCGACCGCTGGTCGAATTGTCGACCGGCGGACAGGGCGGCGGTGGCGCGCGCCTGACGCCTTACGGCAAACGCATCGTCGCGTTCTATCGCGCGCTGGAGATCGAACAGCAGGAAGCCATCGATCGCGTGCTGCAGCGCGTGGATAACTCGGAGGCCGCCGACGTGCGCCACTTCCAGTCCCTGCTGCGCCGCCTGTCGTTCAAGACAAGCGCACGCAATCACCTCATCGGCACGGTCACGGGCATGCAACGCCGCGACATCGTGTGCATCATCACGATGGACCTGGGCGGTGGCATCGAACTGGCCGTGAATGTGACGCAGGAGGCCATCGAGGATCTGCGCCTCACGCTGGGAAGCGAGGCGCATGCGCTGTTCAAGGCGCATTCGGTCAGGGTCTTCCCCGACGGGACCGCCGTGGGGGGTCCCAACACTTTTCGCGGAACGGTCACGCGCATCGCCGAAGGTTCATCTCGAACCGAAGTCCGTCTCCGCATCGCAGAAGGGTGGGATCTGGTCGCCCTGCCCCCGCGCTCCGCCGAACAACCGCTGGCGCTGGAAGCAGGCGATACCGCCGTCGCCCGCGTCGATCCGGACAACGTGGTTCTTACGGTGTTCGCCTGACACGCCTGTCGATTCAAGCTACCGCGTCACTTCTTCCTGTTGACCGCCAGGGGCGCATCCCGGCGCTTAGCTGTCCTTGACAGTGTCGCTTGTCGGCTTTGCGACTGCCGCACGTCGCGACTGCCCCAGGCCCTTCAAAGATAAGGCTCGCCCCGCACCGTTCCCGCCCAACCGTCACCCGCTATGACTTCTCGCGCATAACGCGCATCCTGCGCCAAGCCCCGGATTTCACGGCTTTTCCTGATCCATTCTAGGATTTCATCGCTGACATCGCTTCTCGTGGCACGCGAGTTGCGAATTTCGTCGTATCGTGAGGTATATTACGCACCGGATCCACGCTTTCCGAACCCGACAGGACTTCACAGTTTCTCGCCGCAACATGCCCGCCGTCGCCTGGACCCCGCTGCTGCTCACGCTCAAGGTGGCATCGCTCGCCACCCTGGCGGCGTTCGTTACCGGCGTGGCGGCCGCATTCTTCGTCGCACGGCGCCCGATCTGGGGCAAGGAATGGATCGACGCCATCCTCACCCTGCCGATGGTGCTGCCGCCCACCGTGCTCGGCTACTACCTGATCCTGCTCATCGGCCGCAACGGCGCAATCGGCAAGTGGCTCGACGCGCATTTCGATTTCTCGCTGATGTTCACCTGGCAGGGTGCCGTGATCGCTGCAGCGGTGGTGAGCTTTCCGCTGATCTTCAAGTCGGCCCGCGCCGCCTACGAGGGTGTGGATACCAATCTCGAAGATGCGGCACGCACACTTGGACTGACCGAGTTGGCGATCTTCTTTCGCATCACTTTTCCGCTGGCTTGGCGCGGCATCCTGGCCGGCACGCTGCTCGGCTTCGCGCGCGCCATGGGCGAGTTCGGCGCGACGCTGATGGTGGCGGGCAACCTGCCGGGCAAGACGCAGACCCTCGCGCTCGCCATTTACGACGCGGTGCAGGCCGGCGAAGACGATCTGGCCAACGCGCTGGTGGTGATCACCTCGGCCGCCTGCATCGTGATCCTCGTCGTGTCCTCGCGCATGCTGCGCGTCCGCCATGCGTGACCAACCGACTCCGCCCTTGTCCGACTGGAGAGCCTTGCGATGACCTTTTTACGCGCCCTTGCCGCCCTCGTACTGATTTCCCTGCTGCTCACCCTGCCGGCGCACGCCGAGGATCTGATTGTTTCCGCGGCAGCGAGCCTCACCAATGCCTTCAAGGAAATCGGCGCCGAGTTCGAGAAGGCGCAACCGGGCAGCAAGGTCGTGTTCAACTTCGCCGCCTCCGGGCCGCTGCTGCAACAGATCGAGAACGGTGCGCCGGCCGACGTGTTTGCCAGTGCGGATCAGGAAACGCTCGACAAGGCCGCCGGCAAGAAACTGGTCGATAGCGCGACCCGGCGCAACTTCGCCTCCAACCGGCTGGTGCTGGTGCAGCCGAAGTCGGGCACGCCGGTCAGGGGCATCGCCGACCTCAAGGGAGACACCGTCAAGCGCATCGGCATCGGCAACCCGGCATCGGTGCCGGTGGGACGCTACACACGCGACGTGCTGCAGGCCGAAAACCTGTGGGGGACGCTGGAGCCGAAGTTCATCAATGCCGACAGCGTGCGCCAGGTGCTCGACTACGTCTCGCGCGGCGAGGTGGATGCCGGATTCGTCTACTCGACCGACGCGGCAATCGCCAGGGACAAGGTGAACGTCGTGACCACGGTCGCCACGCAACGGCCGGTGCTCTACCCGATCGCCGTCGTCACCGGCAGCAAGCAGGCCGGACTCGCCGACGCCTTCGTCGGCTTCGTCGCCGGAACGACCGGCCAGGCGATCCTGGAAAAGTACGGGTTCGGCAAGCCATGAACGACATCGCCGTCGACATCCGCAAAACGCTGCGCGACGGACGGCGCAGCTTCACGCTGAGTGCGCGATTCGAAAGCCGCGACGACTTCGTCGTGCTGTTCGGTCCGTCGGGATCAGGCAAGAGCCTCACGCTGCAGGCCATCGCCGGACTCGTCACGCCCGACGCAGGCACCATCCGCGTCGGCGGCCGCAACCTGTACGACATCGCAAGCCGGACGAATTGCCCGATCCGCGAACGCGGCGTCGGCTATGTGTTTCAGGACTATGCGCTGTTCCCGCATCTCACCGTTGCGCAGAACGTCGGCCTGGCACTTTCCCCCTGGGGGCAGGCCAGCCTGACGCCACAGCAGCGCCTGCAGGTCGACGAAACGCTGGAAGTGTTCGAACTCTCGCGGCAGTCGCACGCCCTGCCTCGCGACCTGTCCGGCGGGCAGCGCCAGCGCAGCGCCCTCGCGCGCGCCCTCGTGCGCAAGCCCGACCTGCTGCTGCTCGACGAACCCTTCGCCGCGCTCAATCCGCTGCTGCGCGCACGCATGCGCAGCGAGCTGCTGCGCATCCAGGCCCATTTCCAGGTGCCGGTGCTGCTCATCACGCACGACCAGGACGACGTCGAAATGTTCGGCGACACACTGGTGATGTACGACCACGGCGAAGTGCGGCGCATCTTTCCCTTCAAGCAATACGCCCGCGAGAAGCCCGGCCGTGTTGCGGTCGAGAATCTGCTCGGCGAACTCGATGCCAGTAGCGCGCTGGCCGATGCGACCTGAGCCTCACCCGTGCCGCCAACACCCGCCGGTCTGCCATCGAGAAGCCGAGGCCGTGCCGGCCTTGCAATGACGGGTCCTCAAAGAATCGACGCATGAAGGCGTGAAGCCCGGAACGCGCATTTACAGGCGTTTTCCAGGCAGGCATGCCAGGAACCCGCACGGGATGGCCCCCCCACGCCATACCGGCCTGCGCGCGAGCATCCATGCGGCTTTCCGGCCTGCTGCCAGCAGCGTGCCGCCGCGCGCCGAACCGGCCTTCAGCGCTCGACCGCCCGCGCCTCGTCGTTCCAGGCGAGCATGCCGCCCTTGAGGTTGAAGACGTGTTCGAAACCCAGGCTGGTGAGGATGGCGGCGGCGGTCGTGCTGCGCACGCCGGCGCGGCAGACAACCACGAGCGGACGTTGTTTCCAGGCATCGAATTCCGCCGCGCGCGCGGCCAGCGTGCGCAACGGCACCGACCGGCTGCCGGCGAGGTGGCCGAGCGGGCCGCTGTATTCGTCCGGCTCGCGCACGTCGAGCAGCAGTGGCGCATCGGCCGCCTGCAGCAGCGCGGCGACGGCGCCGCAATCGAGCTGGCGCACGCGGTTGAGCGCGGCGTAGTTCGGGTAGGCGATGGCGTCGTCGTCGAGCGCGGTCTGGTTGGGCTGCAGCACTTCCTGGATCTTGTCCGGCAGCGGCAGGCCGAGCTTGCCCATCAGCTCCACGTACTGCGCGCGGTCCTTGCCAGCCACGCGCGGGTTGAGGCGCCTCTCCTCGCCGATGGTGGATTGCGTGTTGCCGCGGTAGTCGTGCGCCGGCAGCACCACCGTCTCGTCGGGCAGCGCGAAGAGCTTGCGCGTGATGCTGTCGAACTGGGCGCCGGCATCGCCGCCGTCGAAGTCGGCACGGCCGGTGCCACGTATCAGCAGCGTGTCGCCGGTGAACACCGTGCCCCCGCAACGGATGCAGATGCCGTCCGGCGTATGGCCCGGCGTGGCGAGGATGTCGAGTTGCAAGCGCCCCAGCGGCAGCGCCTGGCCGTCCTCGACGTGGAGATCGACGAAGGGCGCCGGCGCGGCGCGATGCATCACGCTCTTCAGCCCGAGCAGGTCGCGCAGCTCGAAGATCGCGCTGCGATGGTCGGCATGGGTGTGGGTGTCGATCGCGTAGACCAGTTCGAGCTTCAGGTAGGCGGCGAGCGCGAGATAGCGTTCGATGCGTTCGCGCAGCGGATCGATCAGCGCCGCCTGCCCGGTTTCTTCACAGGCGACGAGGTAGGTCTTGCACTTGCCCCGGTTGAGTTCGCGAACGAGCATGGCCGATTCCTCCCTTCGCAGCGACGGCCGCACGGCGCGTTCAGGCGCCGGGTGCCGTCAGGTTTTCGAGCGCCGCCGCATAACGCGGCATCAGGTCGTCGGCGCGGCGCACGTTGAGGCCGAGGTCGCGCATCAGGCCGTCCTTCAGGCCGTAGACCCAGCCGTGCACCGTGAGCGGCTGCCCGCGGCGCCAGGCATCCTGCACGACCACCGTCTGGCACAGGTTGGCGACCTGTTCGATGACGTTGAGTTCGCACAGGCGGTCGTGCGCTGCATCGGCTTCGAGCGCGTCGACGATCTCGCGATGCTTCACATGCACATCCTGCACGTGGCGCAGCCAGAGGTCGACAAGGCCGACCCGCTCGCGCAGCAGTGCGGCGCGCACGCCGCCGCAGCCATAATGCCCGACCACCATGATGTGGCGCACCTTCAGCACGTCCACCGCGAACTGCACCACCGAAAGGCAGTTGAGGTCGGTGTGCACCACGACATTGGCGACGTTGCGATGCACGAATACCTCGCCCGGCAGCAGGCCGATGATCTGGTTGGCCGGCACGCGCGAATCGCTGCAGCCGATCCAGAGATACTGCGGCGCCTGCAGCTTCGAGAGCTTCTCGAAAAAACCGGGATCGACCTGGCGCATCTGTTGTGCCCAGGCGCGGTTGAAGTCGAACAGGTGGAACAGGTTCTCGCTGGCGACCTCTTCTTCCGACCAGTTCTCGAGATCGAGCGAAAGGAAGATGCTGCCTTCGATCGGCGTCGGGTAATAGGCCGGCGTTTCGGTGAAACCGAGCTCGCGGTAGAGCTTGACCGCCATGCGCATCGCCGGCAGCGTGTCGAGGGTGATCCGGCGGTAGCCGAGTTCCTTTGCGGCACGGATGGCGGCGAGCACCAGCATGCGCCCGACGCCGAGGCCGCGCCGCGCCGGATCGACGTAGAGCCGCTTCATTTCGCAGATGCCTTCCGAGAAGCGACGCAGCCCGACGCAGCCCGCGGGCGCGCCATCCACCGTAGCGAAGTACAGGCGCCCCTCCGGCGCGGCGTAGGCGCCGGGCAGCGAGGCCATCTCGTCGCCGAAGCCCTGGAAGCCGAGATCCACGCCGAGCCAGGCGGCGTAGTTGCGGAAGAACTGGCGCACATGGTCGAGTTCGACCGTGTCGCCGGAAGTCAGTACGCGAAGCTGTGTCGTCATGCGCCGTCCGTGCCGTTTGCGATCCGGACATTTTGCCCGAACTCGCGCCCGATGCCGGACGCGGCGCAAAGTCAGCCGAAGACGCGCGCCTTGATGCGGTCGAGCAGGCTCAGGCCGGCCCACCAGCGCAGGCCGCAATCGAGGAACTGTTTGCCGACCGCCGTGAGCGCGAGGATGCGCGCACCGAACTCCGTCGTGCCGGATTCGGCGATGAAGCCGGCACGCATCAGGTAGCTGGCGATTGCCGGCTGCACCTGCTGGCCCAGGATCACCCAGCGCGTGCCGTAGCCGTCGTCGTCCCCGGCAAGCATGAGCATCGGATGGAGGTTGCCCATCAGCCGCAGCACCTGGAGCGTTTCCGCCCGGTGCGGGATCAGGATGTCCGCAGTTGCAGTCGTCATGATGTCATTCGCACCTCGTGGCCGGTTGTCCGGATGGGCTTGCGTGATCGCCGCGGCGGTGTCCGCCCTTGTCCGACGCCACCGGCCGGCGCAGGTTCCGCCGGACCGCAAGATCTCACCCTTCAAGTACCCTATCGGCTGCACTGCGACGCGCTTGAGCCCGCCCTGGACGACGGCCGACGCGCGGCCGCCCAGCCCGCCATATTCTGCGCAGTGCGACAATGGAGCACGCCAGAACCGTCATGGATAAAGGCGTTCCAGCCAACATGCCGGGAACGCCTTTATCCATGCGCCCTCCAGGCCCATGCCCTTTCCGGGAACCTGCCGACGCCGATTGCGGAGCGCCGCCAGGCGGTATCCTTGGCCCATGGCAGATCAGTCCTCGTCGACCGAACCCGCGGCACGCCGCGCCCGGCGCCCGCGCTGGCAGCGTTACGCGCTCGAGGCCGGGCTGTTCCTGCTGGTCTTCGGCGCCGTGCAGGCGTGGCATGCGCGCGACGTGCCGCGCGGCCCGGCGCCTGCATTCGCCGCGACGCTGGCCGGGGGCGGCCAGACCAGCCTGGCAGACTGGCGCGCCGCACATCCCGGCCGCGCGGTGGCGGTGTACTTCTGGGCGGACTGGTGCCCGATCTGTCGCGCGCAGCAGGGCAGCATCGACGACCTGGGCCGCGACTGGCCGGTGCTGACAGTCGCGATGCAATCGGGCGACGGCGCGGCGGTGAGCCGCGTGCTGCGCGAGCGCGGGCTGAACTGGGCCGCGGCGGTGGACGCGGATGGCCGCATCGCGGCGCAATACGGCCTGCATGGCGTGCCGGCGCTGGCGATCATCGACGCCCGCGGCGCGCTGCGCTCGATGGCGGTCGGCTACACCACCGAAGCCGGCATGCGGGCGCGGCTGTGGTGGGCGCAGCACGGCGGCGACTGAGGCCGGCAGCGCAATGCAGACGATCAGCCTGATCGGTGGCGCACTTGGCATGCTGCTCGCCGCGGCGGCGCTGCGCGCCCTGCTGCATGGGGCAATTCGCGCCGGCCTCGCGGCGCCGCGCGTGGCGCACGATCGCACCCCGGCGGACATGGGCCTCGGCGCGACGCCTGTGCGCATCCCGACCGCAAACGGCCTGCTGTTGCACGGCTGGCTGATCGACGTCTCCGACGACGGAGTCAATGCGTCGAAGGCCGGGCCGGATCCGGCGTCCGATGGCCTGGCGCGACGCCCCGCCGTCATCGTGCTGCATGGCTGGGGCGGCAATGCGGCGATGATGCTGCCGCTGGCGCCGGCGCTGCACGCGGCCGGTTACGCCGTGCTGCTGATCGACGCGCGCTGCCACGGCGCGAGTGACGCCGACGATTTCGCCTCGCTGCCGCGCTTCGCCGAGGATGCCGAACACGCCTTCGACTGGCTCGCCCGGTTGCCGGGCATCGACGCGCGCCGCATCGCGCTGCTCGGCCATTCGGTCGGCGCCGGCGCGGTGCTGCTGGCGGCGTCACGCAAGCCCGGCGTCGGCGCGGTGGTCAGCGTCGCCGCGTTCTCGCACCCGGCAACGATGATGCGCCGCTGGCTTGCCGCGAAGCACATTCCGCTGCGTCCGCTCGGCAACTACATCCTGCGCTACGTGGAACGCACGATCGGCCACCGCTTCGACGACATCGCCCCGGAACATGCGATCGCGCGCGTGCGCTGCCCGGTGCTGCTGGTGCATGGCGCGGACGACGAGACCGTGCCGCTTTCCGAGGCGCACCGCATCCATGCCGCGCGCGGCCACGATGGCGTCGATCTGCGGGTGCTGCCGGGCGATCACGAGCGCTTCGCCGAGCCTGCGCGGCACCTCGCCGAGCTGGTCGACTTCCTGGATCGGGCGCTGGCGCGCCGCTGAGCGTCAGTGCGAAGCCGGCGCCGATCGGGCCGCTCGTACCGCCTCGAGCACACCGTCGGCGATTTTCGCGGCGCGCACTGCGATGCCGAAGCACGTCGCGCGTTCGCCTGCGGGATCGACCTCGACCACCTTCTTGCCGGCGAAAACCTCGGCGCCATCCGCAGCCAGCCCGCGCAGCACGCCGTCGAGCGGCGCCGCGCAAGCCACGCCGTCGAGTGTGCCGACGACCTCGCCGGCAACGACGCGCTGGCCGATCGCGGCCGCGGTACGGAACACGCCGCCCTGCGCGGCATAGAGGTAACGATCGCGCCCGTGCCCCGCGATCTCGCGCGGCTTGCCGTCGTATTCGGTCGCCGTGCCGTCGAAGCGCACGCTGCCGAGCGCCGCGCCCCAGGCAGTTTCGATCACCGCATCGACATGTTCGTTGGCGACGAACCCCGGCCCGGCGCCGATGGTGAGCGGCGCCAAGCCACGCAACCGCGGCGCCGGCCCGCGTTTGCGCATGCGCGCGTCGACCAGCACAGCCGCGCGGGTGCGACGCAGGAGACCCTCGCCATCGAGTCCTGTCGCCACGATGCCGTCGCCATGGACGTGTCCGGCAGCATCGAGGCGCTCCGGCACGACGAAGCACGCCGTCACGCCGTCGAGCGTCGCGCTGCCGTCAAACCATGCGTCGGTAAAAGCCATGCCGCGCCGGATGTGCGCCGGGCGCGCACGGTCGGCCAGCACGGTCGCGAAACCGGCACGCCACAGCACCAGCGCGATCGCCGAGCCGACATCGCCGCAGCCGAGTACCAGCGCGGTTCGCCCGCCCATCGGCGCGCGCGGCAGCGGTATTCCGCGATTCAACCCGTGACCCGGCCGATGGGCTGGAAGACGGCATCAGGGCTGAGCGCCAGAGCCCGGCCCCATGCCCGGTCCTGGTCCCATGCCGCGGCGCATTCCCGGTCCCATTCCCGGTCCCATTCCCGGTCCCATTCCCGGTCCCGGCCCCGGCCCCATGCCGCGCTGTCCGCGCATCATGTGGCGCCCGCCTGCAGGCGGTGCTTCCGGCAGCGTGATGCCGCGTTCCTTGGCGCGCGCCTGCATGGCCTGATGATGTTCGAGCCGCAACGCCTGCCGCTCTTCGGCAGTCTTCAGGCTGCGCATCTTGTTGCGGTATTCGAGCCGCTCTTCCTGCGTCATCAACTGGCTGCCGTAGATCGGCGCCGTTGCAGACTGCGGCTTCGCGGGCGTGGCGTCGGCCGCCGGCAGGTTCGCCGCCAGGGTTGCAAGCCAGACGCCGGCGAGCATCGGAACGATCTTTCGCATCGACATGATCTTGTCCTTTCGCTTCGGGAAAGCGCGGCCCGAATCCGCATCGTCAGTACGACCCTCCCCGCTATGGCGGGGCCGCACCGATTGTTCACGCCACCATTGTTGCCCGTTCGCGCCCGATTGGCTTGACGGGCGTCAAGCAGCGGACGGCAGATCCGGAAAGGCGGCAAACCCGCCGGCCGCCGGCCTGCAACCCGCATCGGCAGGCGCTCGCAAAGCAGGCCGCCCCGCAAGGCGCATCTGCGGGACACTGCAGGCCGCCATGCCCTGGAACGACCGCCCGGCGCGCCCTGCAGGCTATCGTGCCTGAACGCGCGGTGTGCACATCCGGTTGATGTTGCGCGATTGGGCGCCCAAGGCCGGCCCGGCCATCGGAATCCACGTCGCGTTGCGGATGAAGAATTCGACCGCTTCCGGGTCGCAGCGGTTGGCGGCAACCACATATTGCCCGGCGCCGCCGCCGCCGAGCGCGTAGCGCCCCACCGCACCGCCGCCGACGGCGACATTGCCGATCGCTGCGCCACCGAATGCGACAGCGCCGATCGCACCGCCGCCCGCTGCGAGCGCAAGACCGATCGCGAGGCCGCCGGCCGACACCACGCCCAACGCCACGCCGCCGAGGGCAACGATGCCGCGCGCAATGCCGCCGATCGCCAGCACCCCGGTGGCGACGTCGCCGACGGCGATCACAGCGCGCGCGTGGCCGCGCTGCTCACCGCGCTCGCGGTCCGGCCCGGTGGCGATGGCCCACAGCGGCAGGCCGGCGATGCGCGTGACGGATTGCCGGCGCACGCCGCTGCCGCGTCCCCATGCCTGCAACCCCGGCGCCGGTCCGGCGAGCAGCTTGCGCTTGGCCTGCTCGAACTCGTCCGGCGTCAGCGTGCCGCGGCGGCGCAGATCGGCAAGTTTCTGAAGTTCGTCGGCGAGGGACATGCGCGGCATTATGCGCCGCGACGAAGCAACGCATCGATCAACCCGCGCATCCGCTGCCAGTGCGAGCCCGGCCAATACACGCGGTCGCAGCGGCGGCAGAAAGTGAAGTGCTGGTGCCGCTCCCGCACCTTCGGCGGCAGGCGATCGAGCACGGCGGGTTTGTCCACCGCCTCCAGCGCGGCGTTGCATTCCATGCACAGGCTGAACGGGCTGGCGTGGCGCGCAAGGCCGAGCCGGTCGAACACCTCCTGCAACTGGCCGACGCTGTCGCGCGCGCGCAGGTAGCAGCCGCGGACGATGCCGCGGCGCTTGAGCAGCTCGCGGTCGCGCGTCAGCACGATGCGACCGCCGCGCGCGGCGAGCGCCTCGATTTCAGCGTCGCGGAAACAGTTGTCGTACAGCGTGTCGAAGCCGGCCATGCGCAGCAGGCGCGCAAGGCCGCCGAAATGCGCATCGGCGACAAAGCGCGGCGGACCTGGCACCGGTTCGCGCAAGCGCGCCAGCTCGCCGACGTCGAGGGATTCGAACCCGGGATAGACGGCGACGCGCTCGCCGTCGCGCAGCAGGTGCGCAAACCCGGCCGGTTGGCCGTCGACCAGCAGCAGTTCGATCTCGGTGTGCGGCACGCCGAGCGCCTCGACCATGTGCTTGACTGTTGCGTCGGGGGCGCACGTGGCATCGAACGTGCGCCCGCGCCGCGCCGGCGGCAGGAAGTCGTTCAGCGGCCCGTAGAACCGGAAGGCCGCCCGGGCCATGTGTTGCGCGCCGCTCCGGAACGTCAGTCGACGCGGATGCTCACACCCCGCGGCTTCCCGCGGGCCGATTTCGGCATCTCGACGCGCAGCACCCCGTTGCGATAGGTGGCGCGCGCCTCTTCTGCCTGGATCGCCACCGGCAGCGGCACCGTCCGGCGGAAACTGCCGTAAGCGCATTGCATGACGCGCCAGCGGCCCTCGGAGCTCTCGCGCTCGAAGCGCTTCTCGCCGCTGATCACCAGGGCGTCTTCGCGCACTTCGATGTCGATATCTTCCTTCGCCATGCCGGGCACTTCGAGGCGCACCACGACGCGCGTCTCGTCTTCGAACACGTCGCCGCCGAGCATTCCCCAGCCGCGGCCCGGCAACCGCGCACCCGCATCGATTTCGGCCTCGCCCGGCAGGTTGGTCTGCTCGCCGGGTTTGAAGCTCGTCAATGCACTGGCAGCGGAATCGCGCAGGTGGCGCCAGCCTTCGGCAAGGTTGTCCCACCAGGCGCCGACGTTCTCCTTCAGGTTCTCGAGTTTCACCGTATCCTCCTTCACGGCGGCACGGCCGCCCGCTCACATCACCTTGATTTCGACCTTGCGCGGCTGGGCATGTTCCGCCTTGGGAATGCGCAGCTTGAGCACCCCATGCGCGAACTCGGCGTTGACCCGGTTCGGATCGAGCTCCTTCGACAAGGTGAAGACGCGGCGATAGCGCGGCAGGCCGACTTCGACGTGGCTCGCTTCCATGCCCTCGGGTATGTCGAGCACGACCTCGCCCGCGATGGTCAGTGTGTCGGATTCGATCTGGATGTCGAGCCGCTCCCTGGGCACGCCAGGCAGGTCGGCATAGAGCGTGATGCCCGCGCTGTCCTCGATCACGTCGACCGGGGGCAGGATGGCGCCTTCGCCGGCTGCGCCGGCCGTCTGCTTGTTAACCGTGGTGGTCTCGTTCATGGCCGTCTCCTCACTGGATTTCGATGCGCCGCGGCTGCGCGGCCTGCCTGCGCGCGATGCTGATGTGCAGCACGCCGTCGCGGTAGCGCGCCTGCACGTTGCCCGCGTCTGCGTCGTCGGGCAGCGTCACGACGCGGCGGAAGCGGCCCGCGAAACGTTCGTCGATGTGCGCGGTGGCCTTCTCCGGCGGCGGTTCGAGGCGCCGCTCGCCGGCAACGGTGAGCACGCCCTTCTCGATCTGCACGTCGAGCGTCGCCGGGTCGACACCCGGCGCGAAGGCGTAGATCTCCACCGACTTCGGCGTGCCGCCGACGTTCATTGCCGGATAGCCGCCGCGCGCAACGCCGCGGATGCTGGGAGAAAGGTCGAAGGCCTGCTGCATCTCGCGCTGCAGGCGGTCGAGTTCCGCGAACATGTCGCGCGGAAACAATGTGCGATAAACCATGTTCATCCTCCTCGGACGGGTAACGGGATCGATGCGACGCGCGGTGGCGGCGCATCCGACTCGCAAGATAGGGTTGAAGCACGCGACTTCAAGAGGCCTGCGCCGGGCGTGCTGCGGGTCGGTGGGGCCGGCCTCGAGCCGGCCCGTTTGGCACCGCTTCCGGCAACCGGCAGGGGAATCGTGGCGGGCCGGCGGTACCGGCTAGGCGGACGACGCCTCGGCCTCGCGCGTGGCGTCGGCTTGCCGCGCAGGGGCCCCTGACGTGGCCGCGCTGTCCAGCCACTTGAGCACCTTGTCGAACAGCACGTCAGGGAACACGGGCTTGCCCAGAAAGTCGTTCATGCCGGCTTCCAGGCAGGCCCTGCGGTCGTCCTCGAAGGCGTTGGCCGTCATCGCCAGGACGGGTACGTCGCGCATGCCCGGCATGCCGCGCAGCCTGCGTGTCGCGTCGAGGCCGTTGAGGCGCGGCATCTGCATGTCCATCAGCACGAGGTCGTAGCGCCCGCCCGGGAGCATCGCGAGGGCTTGCTCCCCGTCTTCGGCCAGGTCGACCGCCAGTCCCGCCTCCTGCAGCAGTTCGCGCGCCACCTCGCGGTTGAACATCTCGTCCTCGACCACCAGGATGCGCGCGCCCGCATGTCGCTTGCGCAGCGCGATCTCCGGATCGGCGGTGTCGACGGCAGCGGGTTCGATCCATGCCGGCACCGATCGCACGAGGCGCACCGAGAACCAGAAGGTGCTGCCGAGTCCGACTTCACTATTCACGCCGATGGTTCCGCCCATCAGTTCGACCAGCCGCCTGCAGATCGACAGCCCGAGTCCGGTGCCGCCATACTTGCGCGTCATCGAGCTGTCCGCCTGCTCGAACGCGTCGAACAGCCGCGCGCGATCGGCCTCGGCAATGCCGATGCCGGTGTCGACGACGTCGAAATGCAGCGTCACATCGCGCTGCGTTTCCTCGACCGGCCGCACCGCGACCTTGACCGAGCCCGCCGTGGTGAACTTGATCGCATTGCCGGCGAGGTTGAGAATCACCTGCGAAAGGCGCATCGGGTCGCCCAGCAGCGGCAGACGCGCCAGTTCGGGCGGAAGGTCGAAGACCAGCGCGAGGCGCCTGTCGGCCGCCGGCTTGCCGAGCATGCGGCCGATACCCTCGAACACGCTGTCGAGACGGAACTCGATCTGTTCCAGATTCAGGCGCTCCGCCTCGATTCGCGTCACGTCGAGGATGTCGCTGATCAGCGAGAGCAGGTGGCGCGAGGCTTCCGTCACCTTGCCGAGCTGGGCAACCTGCTGCGGGTCTGTCGCGCGGCGCAGCGCGAGGTCCGTCATGCCGACTATCGCGTTGAGCGGCGTGCGCAATTCGTGGCTCATGTTCGCCAGGAAGGCCGATTTGGCGCGGTTGGCCGATTCGGCCGACTCCTTGGCGATGGAAAGCGCGAGCGTGCGGTCACGCACCAGTTGTTCGAGGTGGTCGCTGTAGCGCGCAAGTTCGCATTCGGCCTGCTTCTTCTCGGTGATGTCGTGGCCGACGCCCAGCACGCCGATCGGCCGCCCGTCCGCATCGCGCACCACCTGGTTCGACCAGCGCACGACCACCGTGCGGCCGTCGCGCGTGATGTTCTCGTTCTCGTTTTCCGCGTAGTGCCCGGGTTCCGCGAGGATTGCGGCAATCATCTCGCGCATGTCACGCCCCGAGGAGGACTCCGTTTCGGCGACGATGGTGCCGATCACGCTGCGGCCGAGGATCTCGGCGCTCGCGTAGCCGAAGAAGCGCTCGGCATACTCGTTGAAGTAGACGACGCGCCCTTCCAGATCCATGCGCATGATGATGGCGTTGGCGTTGATCACCAGCTCGCGGTACTTGGCCTCACTGTCGTGCAGCGCTGCATAGGCCTTTTCCAGGCTCGATTTCGAGACGGTCGTGTCCTGCAGCCCCTGCAGCAGACGATTGAAGGCGCGCGCCAGGGTGCCGACCTCGTCATCGGACGGCACCTTGACGCGCGCGCCGAGGTCGGACGTGTCGCCGCCCATGCGGTCGATCGAGTCGATCACCTCCTGCAAAGGAAGCGTGACGAAGCGCGATATCGCCACCACCAGCACCACCGAGCCGGCCAGCAGGAACACCAGGCCCAGGCCGACGATGTAGAACACCATGCGGCGCAGGCTCGCGTCGATCGCGCCGGCCGAAAGGCCGACCACCACCGAGCCGAGATGGGCGCCGTCCGGCGCGATGATCGGCTCGCTGGCCGCGTAGCCGCTGCTGCCATCGAGGTCGAAGCCGAGAATCCCCGCCTTGCTGCTGCGCGCCGCCGCCAGCAGCCCCGGCGTGGCGAGCAGGTCGCCGCCGCTGCGTGCTTCGTCGCTGTGGAACAGGATCCTGCCATCCGGGTCGGCGACCAGCGCAAACGCAATGCCGTCGTAGGTCGCGACCACGTCCTGGCACTGCTTCTCGAATCCGACCAGGTTGTCGAGCCGGATGCCGAGTTGCAGGATGCGGTCGATCTGGATCTTCAGCCCTTGCGCGACGGCAAGCGAGCGCGACTGCAGCGACGCGACGTAAGCGCCGGAGAACAGGTAGGTCGTGGCAGTCAGCACCACGCCCATGCCGAGCAGCGTGACGCTGGCGGCGATGATCAGGATCTTGAGCCGCAGCCCGAACCTCATCGCTCAGCCCTCATCGCCCGTCCTTCACTGCTGCGCCCACTCGTAGCCCTGAATCACCTCGGCGGAAAGCAGCAGCGCGGCATCGACCTTCAGCCCGAGCTTGCGCGCACGAGCGAGGTTGATGACCGGCAGTCCCTTGACCGTCGGCGCCATCGCGAAGCTCGCCGGACTGCGCCCTTCGGCCAGGATGGCACGCGCCATGCGCCCCGCAGCGCGACCTTGTTCGCGTTCCGAGACCGTTGCCGCACACAGCGTGCCGTAGTGCACGCGATCGACCCAGAAGGCGAAATCGGGCAGCGCACTGTTCTCGACCGTCCATTGCTGCACGGTCTGGTAAGGCACGTTCCTGCCGTTCGCGTCCTTCAGATTGAAGATGCCGATGGTGCCGACCACGTCCGCATCGCGCTGGTACGCCGTGATCCTGCGCTGGTACTCGGCAAAAGTCGTCACGACGTCGTTGGCGACGATCTGCATGTCGGGCAACTGGGACATCGCCTGCACGATGCGTGCGCGCACCGGATCCCACATCTTCGCGTCGTCGAACAGCAGCGCGATGCGCCTTGCATTCGGTGCCATGCGGCGCACCAGCCGGACCGATTCGACAAAGTGCTCCTGCTCGAGCACACCGGTGACGTTGGTGCTGCCGACAAAGCCGTAGTTCGCCGGATCGGCATTGACGCCGCTGAACACGAACGGCAGCGGCCGATTGACGAACCGCCGCACGAAGTATTCCTGCGCATCGTCGTCACTGGTGTAGACGAGATCGGGCTTCCAGTCCTCCACCAGCGCACGCGCTTCGGCCGCCTTGCGTTCCTTCTCCTCCTTCGAGCTGTTGCGCTTGGTGTCCATCTGGAACACCTGGTAGGTCACGTCGAGCCCCTTGAGCGCTTCCTGGAAACCCTCGAACTGCCGGTCGGTCCAGCGCCACGGCGAGTGATAGCTCATCACGTGGAGCACGCGATAGTTCTTCTTGTCCGCCGCAGGCGTTCCCGCTGCGGCTGCAGGCTGGGCCGTCAGGGCGAGCAGGGCGACGCCGAGCAGCGCCAAGCTGGCGAACCACGCGGCGGGACGCCAATGCCGTTGTCCATGGAGCGCGCCCGCCGTGCCACCGGCCGCCGGATCCACGCCTGCCACGAAACTGCGGTTCATCTGACCTCCCCTGCGCAGAGTCTATCGCGATCGATGCATAACGGCTGTTCCAGCTTGCGACTGAAGGCTCGGACGGCCGCATGCCGGCATGGGATGCGGTTGACTCTGCGAGCCGCCGCCCTGCAACCCGCATGGATAGACGATCCCGGGGCAGGCGTGCCGGAAAGCCAGGCGGGATGGGCCTCCCAGGCCACTCCCCGGCTCAGCGTTCGTCCACGTGCTGCGGCAGGTCGCCCATCGGCAGCCAGGGCATGCGGGTAGCGGACCAGATGTGCCGCGTTGGCGGATGGCTTTCGGGGTGTTCGAGGGTGGCGGTCGTGACGTCGATGGTGCCCGGCCAGTCGGCATGCTCGAAGGCAAGCTGGGCACCACAGCCAGGGCAGAAGAAGCGCAGCGCCGGCGGCGAAGAGCGGTAGCGCGTCGGGGTGCCGGCCGTCCAGCGGAATCGCGCATGCGGCACGGTCGCCCAGGTCACCAGCGGCGCGCCGCTGGTACGGCGGCAGATCGTGCAATGGCAGTTTGCGACGTCGTCCAGCGTATCGACGTCGATCTCGTAGCGGCAGGCGCCGCAATGGCAGGCGCCGCGGATCATTGCGCCGCCGGCGCGATGCGGCAGATCACGTAATGCTTGCGGCAGGACGCGAGGGTTTCCCAGATACCGCGAAACCCCGCAGGGATCACGAAGGAATCGCCGACACGGAACTCGCGGCTGCGGCCGGCCTCGTCGCTGAGCCGCACGCGGCCTTCGAGCAGGTGGCAGAACTCGTACTCGTCGTCATCGTAGGCGACACGCCAGGCGCCCGGCTCGCAGCACCACTCGCCGACGTTGAGCCGGCCGCCTGCGCCGCCGTAGTCGTTGCGCGCCGATTGCTCGGGCCGGCCGTGGAGTACCCTGGCCGGCTCGGGGGCAAAGCGTTCGATCTCGACAGGCGTTTCGCCGAGCAGCACGAGGTCGTCGATGCACACTGTCATGAAGTCCTTCTACAGCAGGTCGCGCAGGCGATAGTAGAGCATGCCCAACACCAGCGCTGGCGTGCGCAGCAACCGCCCGCCGGGGAACGGGTGATGCGAAAGCCGCGCATAGAGATCGAAGCGCGATGCCTGCCCGGCGATGGCATCGGCCACCAGCTTGCCGGCCATGCCGGCGAGCACCACACCGTGGCCCGAGAATCCCTGCAGGTAATAGATGTTCGGCTCGACGCGACCGAAGTCCGGCGCGCGATTCATCGTGATGTCGACGAAACCGCCCCACTGGTATTCGATCGCGATGTCCGGGTCGATCTGGGGGAACACGCGGCGCATGCGCGCCTTCATGCTTTGCGCGAGATTGGGTGGCGTCACCGTGCTGTAGCTGACGCGCCCGCCATACAGCATGCGGTTGTCGCGGCTCAGGCGGAAATAGTCGAGCACGAAGTTGGTGTCGCAAACCGCCGCGCGGTCGCGGATCAGCGACGCCGCCTGCGCCTCGGGCAGTGGCGCGGTGCCGACGATGTAGGTGCCGACCGGCATGATGCGCGACTCGAGCTTCGGCACGAGGTCGCCCAAATAGACATTGCCGGCCAGCAGCACGAAATCGCATCGCACCTCGCCGGCAACCGTTTTCACACGCGCTGCCGCGCCGCGCTCGATCGCGGTTACCCGGCTGTGTTCGAAGATCCGCACGCCGCATGCGCGCGCCGCCTGAGCGAGGCCGAGGCAGTACTTGAGCGGATGCAGGTGGCCCGAGTGGCTGTCGTGCAGGCCGGCGTGGAAGCGCGAACTGGCGATCCAGTTGCCCACATCGGCGTGATCGATCCAGCGCCAGTGCGGATAGGCGTAATCCCGCTGCGCAGTCTCGAACCACTGGCGCAATGCGCGCGCCTTGCGTTCACCGACCGCGAGCGAGAGATAGCCGGGCACGAAATCGCAGTCGATGCCGAACTCGGCAATGCGCGCGCGGATCAGGTCGAGGCCTTCGACGGTCACATTCCAGGCGCGCTTTGCGTCTGCCGCCCCGAGCTGCTGCTCGATTGCATCGTCGCTTGCATGCCCCACCAGGGCCTGGCCACCGTTGCGTCCCGACGCACCCCAGCCGACGCGCTCGCCTTCGAGCACGATCACGGAATGGCCGCGCCGCGCCAGTTCGATTGCCGCAGACAGCCCCGCGTATCCGCCGCCGACGACGCACACGTCGGCCCGCTCGGCACCCGCCAGCGACGGCGCCGCGGGCGGACGCCGCACGCTGGCCGCGTAGTACGACTGACTGGTCAGCGCTTCCTCGCTGGCAAGCATGTCGCTTCTCCGGTTAACGGGCCGCGCGCGCGATGCGCCCGGCGAGATAGGTCCACACGAACGTCGAGGCCGCATTCACCGTGAGTTCGGACACATCGTACGGCGGCGAAACCTCGACGCAATCCATGCCGACGAAATCGAGATCGGCCAGCTCCTCGAGCAGCGTCAGCACCTGGGCCGTGGTCAGGCCGCCCGGTTCGGGCGTGCCGGTGCCGGGCGCGAACGCGGGGTCGAGGCAATCGATGTCGATCGTCAGATACACGGGCGCGGCCGCCGCGCGCATGCGCCGCCGAATCTCGTCGATGACGAAGGCAAGCTGCGCCGGGTTCTCGGCACCGCGCAGTTCGCGCGCGGTGAACACGCGGCCGCCGATGCGGTTCACATACTCCCGCGCTTCCTTCTGGCCCGAAGAGCGGATGCCAACCTGCACCGTCGCCGCCGGAATCACCAGGCCTTCCTGGATCGCCTCCCAGGTCCAGGTTCCGTGGCCCGACGGTTCTCCGAAATGGTCCTTCCAGGTGTCGCAGTGCGCATCGAAATGGAGCAGCGCCAGCGGGCGGCCGATCACCTTGCGATAGGCGCGCAGCAGCGGCAGCGTGATCGAGTGGTCGCCGCCGAGCCAGGCCATGTGGTGTGCAGCGAGTAGCTCCTCCGCCAGCGGCGCAAGCGCGGCACGCATCGCCTCCAGCGAGGTGTTGGGCAGCGCCAGATCGCCCGCGTCGCACAGATGGCCGACCGGCGAAACGTCGAAGTGCGGATGTTCGCCATCGCACAGCATCTGGCTGGCGCGCCGGACCGCGGCCGGGCCGAATCGCGCGCCGGGCCGGTTGGTGACCGAGCCGTCCCAGGCAATGCCGGCCACGCAATAGCGGCGCTGCGCCGCCTGGGCGCGCGGCGGTTCGAGCAGGAAGCCGCCCGAGGACAAATAGGGAAAGGCGTGATCGCTCATCGGTCGGTCTCCTGATACGGCGGGCGCGCGGCGCCCCGCTCGCCGTTCGGCGCGCCAAAATGGCGCTATCGTTATTAACAATTGTCCAAGCCGATGGTACCATTCGTTTCCCGTCGCTGCCATACTCGGCAAGCCCGCCCGAACCGCCATGACACGCATCGCCCGCAACCGCATCGCAGCCCTGCGCGCCGAAGAAGCGCAACGCTTCGTCGCGCTGCATCCGCGCAGCGTCGCGCTGGCCGAACCGACGGCGCGGCATTTCCTGTTCGGCGTGCCGATGCACTGGATGAACGACTGGTCGCCGCCGACGCCGCTGTTTGCCGCCTGCGCGCAGGGTGCGCGCTTCACCTGCGCCGACGGCATCGAGCACGCCGACTTCTGTCTCGGCGACACCGGCGCGATGTTCGGCCACAGTCCGCCGCCGGTGGCCGCCGCCCTCGCCCGGCAGGCTGCGCGCGGCTATACGACGATGCTCCCGTCCGAAGACGCGGCCGCCGTCGGCGAGCTGCTGACCGAGCGCTTCGGCCTGCCGTTCTGGCAACTTGCACTGACAGCGACCGACGCCAACCGCTTCGTGCTGCGCTGGGCGCGCGCAGTCACCGGCCGCAAGCAGATCGTGGTGTTCAACGGCTGCTATCACGGCACGGTCGATGACGTGTTCGTCGATCTGGTCGATGGCAAGCCGGCACAGCGCGACAGCCTGCTTGGCCAGGCCCACGACTTGCGCCAGTTCACCCGCGTGGTCGAGTTCAACGACATCGCCGCGCTCGAAGCCGCGCTGGCCGACGGTCAGGTCGCCTGCGTGATTACCGAACCGGCGCTCACCAACATCGGCATGGTGCTGCCCGCCCCAGGATTCCTCGATGCCGTTCGCGAACTCACGCAGCGCCACGGCAGCCTGCTGGTTTTCGACGAGACGCACACCATCAGCACCGGCCTCGGCGGCTGGACGCGAACGTACGGCCCGACGCCCGACATGCTGGTGCTAGGCAAACCGGTCGCCGGCGGACTGCCGTGCGCGGTGTATGGCTTCAATGCCGATCTCGCCGAACGCATGCGCCGCGCCAAGGCCGAGGCTCCGCCGGGCCACTCCGGCATCGGCACCACGCTGTCCGGCAACATGCTCGGCATCGCGGCGCTGCGCGCCAACCTGGCCGAGGTGATGACCGGCGACGCCTATGCCACGATGCTGCCGCTTGCCGAGCGGCTTGCTACCGGCCTGCGCGAAATCATCGCGCGCCACAGGTTGCCCTGGTGCGTGACACGCGTCGGGGCACGCTGCGAATTCCAGTTCTGCAGCACGGCGCCGCGCAACGGCAGCGAAGCCGGCGCTGCCGACGATCACGAACTGTCGCAGGCGATGCACCTCGCACTGCTCAACCGCGGCGCGATGATCACGCCCTTCCACAACATGATGCTGGTCTGCCCCGCCACCACCGGCGCAGACATCGATCACCTGCTCGCGGCTTTCGACGCAGTGCTCGACCGCCTGACCGCATGAAGCCGGTCGCCGTCATCCAGAACGCCGACAACGACGGCCCGGGCCATTTCGGCGATTTCATGGCGATACGCGGCGTGCCGATGCAGGTATTCCACGCCTGGGCCGGCGACGCCCTGCCAGCCTCCCCCGATGCGTTCAGCGGCCTTTGCGTGCTCGGCGGGCCGATGAGCGTGAATGACGCGCTGCCCAGCCTGCGGCGCACCGAGGCGCTGATCCGCGCCGCCATCGCGGACGACGTACCGGTACTGGGCCACTGTCTCGGCGGACAGTTGATGGCCACCGCCCTCGGCGCACGCGTCTTGCCCGCTGCGCAGCGCGAGATCGGCTGGATCGAAATCGCCGGCCGCGCCGGAACCGCGGCAGGCGAGTGGTTCGGCAGCGATGCGTTCAGCATTTTCCACTGGCACGGCGACACGTTCTCGGTGCCGGCCGGCGCCGAGCACCTGGCGACCAGCGTGTTCTGCCGCAACCAGGCTTTCGCCTGCGGCCGCCTGCATCTGGCGATGCAATTCCACTGCGAGATCACGAACGACAAGATCGAGAACTGGATCACCAGCGACGCCGGCCGCAGCGAAATCGCCGCACATCCCGCCGCCAGCGTGCAGTCTCCCGATCACATCAGCGGCCTGACGCCTAAGCACATCGCCGCCAGCATGGCGGTCGCCGATCACATCTACACGCGCTGGATGCGCAACCTGCGCGCCTGATATCCCGAAGAAGGAGACACCGATGAACATCAATCACTGGATCGAGGGCGCAATCGTTGATCAGCCCGATGCGCCGCGTGCGCCGGTGTTCAACCCGGCCACAGGCCAGGCCACGGGCCAGGTGGCGCTCGCCACGAATGATGTCGTCGCCCATGCGGTCGCCGCGGCGAAGCAGGCTTTCCCCGACTGGGCGGCAACGAGTCCGCTGCGCCGGGCACGGGTGATGTTCCGCTTCAAACAGTTGATCGAGGAGAACCACGACCGCCTCGCCGAATGCATCACGCGCGAGCACGGCAAGGTATTCGGCGACGCGAAGGGTGAAGTCGTCCGCGGACTCGAGGTGGTCGAGTACGCCTGCGGCATTCCCGAGGTTCTCAAGGGCGAGTTCACCGAGCAGATCGCGGGCGGCATCGATGCCTGGACCACACGCCAGCCGCTCGGCGTCTGCGCAGGCATCACGCCGTTCAATTTCCCGGCGATGGTGCCGATGTGGATGTTCCCGATGGCAATCGCCTGCGGCAACACGTTCGTCCTCAAGCCATCCGAGCGCGATCCGTCGACCAGCCTGCTGCTCGCCGAGCTGCTCAGGCAGGCCGGCCTGCCCGACGGCGTGTTCAACGTGGTCCACGGCGACAAGGTCGCGGTGGACGCCCTGCTCCATCATGCCGACGTCAAGGCGGTCAGCTTTGTCGGATCGACACCGATCGCGCGCTACATCTACGGCACCGGCTGCGCCAACGGCAAGCGCGTCCAGGCGCTCGGCGGTGCGAAGAACCACATGGTGGTGATGCCCGATGCGCCCCTGAATGCCACGGTGGACGCGCTGATGGGCGCTGCCTATGGCTCGGCCGGCGAGCGCTGCATGGCGATCTCGGTGGCGGTCGCCGTCGGCGACATCGCCGACGCGCTGGTGGAGCGCCTGGCGGCCCGTGTGCGCACGCTGCGCATCGACCACGGCATGAATCCCGACGCCGAGATGGGGCCCGTGGTCACCGCCGCGCATCGCGACAGGATCGTCGGCTACATCGACGACGGCATGCGCGAAGGGGCAACGCTCGTGGTGGATGGCCGCAGGCTGGCGGTGCCGGGCCACGAGCACGGTTTCTTCCTCGGCGGCACACTGTTCGACCACGTGACGCCGGCGATGAAGATCTATCGCGAAGAGATCTTCGGCCCGGTGTTATGCGTGGTGCGCGTGCCCGATTTCGATGCTGCCCTGTCGCTGGTCAACGAGCACGAGTTCGGCAACGGCACTGCAATCTTCACTGCCGACGGACTGGCCGCGCGCGAGTTCGCGCACCGGGTCGAGGTCGGCATGGTCGGGGTCAATGTGCCGATTCCGGTGCCGATGGCCTTTCACAGCTTCGGCGGATGGAAATCGAGCCTGTTCGGCGACCACCATGCGCACGGCCCGGAAGCCGTACGCTTCTACACGCGACAGAAGGCCGTGACGCAACGCTGGCTGATGCACGAGGGCGCGCAGTTCACGATGCCGACGCACGGCTGAGCGCAGATTCCACGCTCAAGCCGCGGGCATGCTTGCGGCGCCCGGCCTGGCAAGCGGCAGGCTGATCGCGACCGTCAGGCCAGGCTCGGGGCGGTTGCGGGCCACGATGGCACCGCCGTGCGCCTCGACCGCACGGCGCGCAATCGCCAGGCCAAGCCCGAAACCGCCCGACGCGTTCGCGTTGGCGCCGCGGTAGAACGGCTCGAAGACCGAGCCGAGATCCTGCTCGGCAATGCCCGGACCACGATCCGACACCTCGATGCGGACAGACTGGCCTTGCGCTTCGGATTGAATCGACACGTCGACGCTAGAACCCTCCGCCGAGTACTTGACCGCGTTGCGGATGACATTCTCGAGGGCACGATGCAGCAACTCGACGCTGCCGTCGATGATGATTTCGTCGCCGGCAGCGAACGTAATGTCCCGACCCTTCGCCTGGGCTTCGAATCGCGCGTCGTCCACCACCGATGCCACCAGTTCGACCAGGTCGAAGTGCTCGCGTCGCAGCGTACCGGTGCCCGCCTCCAGTCGCGACAGGGTAAGGAGTTCGCCGACCAGTTCGTCGAGCCGCTGCGACTCGCGTTCGATGCGATCGAGCGAAGCTTCGATCTTCTGCGGGTTCTGGCGCGCCAGCCCGACCGCCGCCTGCAGGCGCGCTAGGGGCGAACGCAGTTCGTGCGACACGTCGTGCAACAACCGGCGCTGCGATCCGACCAGCCCCTGCAATCGCTGCGCCATGCGATCGAAATCCCGCCCCAGATCCGCCATCTCGTCGCGGCGCGAACCCATGCGCGGCGCAACGCGCGTGTCCAGCCGTCCCGCAGCGACGCCCTCGAACGCCCAGCGCAGGTTGCGAATCGGCTTGGCGAGATACCAGGCGCCGAGCGCGCTGAAAGCGAGCCCCGCCAGCAGCACGGCGGCCAGTGGTGGCCAGGGTGGCGGGGGCCGGTGAAAGTGCGGACGCGGCGGGAGCAATTCCGGTGGCAGGAACACGAGATAGCGCCTGCCATCCGGCGCCACCACCCGGCGCACGAGTTGGCCGGGCAACGCGGCCGATTCGTCCGCACGCGCACGTTCGATCTGTCCTGCGCTGACATGCCGGCCGAGCAGTTCGCGACCCTCTTCGTCGACAATGCGCAGCGCCTGCGTGCGGCCATCGACCAGCTCGGCCGCCCAGGTGCCGACGGCAGCGCTTCCGCCACTCGCCAGCAACGCGGCGGCGGAGCGGATCAGCGTGTCGCCGCCCGGACCGCCCGGCGGTGGCGTACGCTCCTGTTCGCCACTGTTGTGCAGCCAGACGACTGTTCCGACACCGGCCCCGGCGATCAGCAGTGAGACGAGGAATGCAAGCAGGAACTTCCAGAACAGGCGCCCCATGTCACGCCGCTCCCTGCCGCACGACGCACCAACCGCAACCGACGAATGCGGCCTGCAACGATGCAAGCGGGCTCATGTCACTCCCGCACCAGTTGATAGCCGACGCCGCGCACGGTGCGGATCCAGGACTGGCCATCCTCGCGCGCCGGGAGCTTCTGGCGGATGCTGCTGACATGGACATCGATGCTCCGGTCGAAGCGGGCGAGCGGCCGCCCGAGGCCGCTTTCCGAGAGGGCGGATTTGCTGACCACGCGCCCGGCGTTGCGTGCAAGCACTTCGAGCAGGTTGAACTCGGTACTGGTGAGATCCAGCGGCATCCCGGCCCACTCCGCGCTGCGCCGCTCGGGCCACATCGACAATGGGCCGGCCAGCACGGGCCCGCTCGCGGCTTCTGCGCTGTCAGCAGATCGTGTCCTGCGCAGGATGGCCCTGAGACGCGCCACCAGTTCGCGCGGCGTGCAAGGCTTGGGCACGTAGTCGTCGGCCCCCAGCTCCAGCCCGACAACACGATCCACGTCGTCGCCCTTGGCGGTCAGCATCAGCACCGGCACGCGGCTCTGCGCGCGGATCCGGCGCAATGCCTCGATGCCGTTGAGCCGTGGCATCATCACGTCGAGCACGACGATGTCCTGCTCGCCATCCAGCGCGGCGTGAACGCCCGCCTCGCCGTCATGCGCCGTGGCGACGTCGAAGCCCTCCTGCTCGAGGTATTCACGCAACATCGAAACGAGCTCGACGTCGTCATCGACCAGAAGTACCGTAGCCATCTTTCCCTTCCGCGGCCTGCACCTGAAACGCCTCGCATCATAAGCGCGCGATCGGGCCGGTAATGGGAATTTACTGCTCTTTACCCAGCTTTACAGTGAGGAAACCCGGTTTTAACAGGTGCCGGGAGACAATGCCTCATCGACGCCCCTGGCGAAAGGATTTGCATGTTCGCGCAATCGCATGCCACCACTGTGCAGCGCAGGGCCATCGCCTTCGCGCTCTGCCTGTGCATGGCCGCACCTGCCCTGCCCCAGAATGCGCCGCTGCCGGCGCCGTTGCCGGACTTGGGCGACGCCTCGGAATCCACGCTGTCGCGCGCTGCCGAGCGTGCGCTGGGGCGCGAAACGATGCGCAGCGCCCGGGCCCAGGGCGCGGTGCTCGACGACCCGGAAGTCAACGACTACCTGCAGACGCTGGGGCAGCGGCTGGTGGCGGCCGATCCGACGATCAACGAGAAGTTCGAGTTCTTCGCTGTCGGGGCGTCCGAGATCAATGCGTTCGCCCTCCCCGGCGGACATGTCGGCGTGAACACCGGGCTGATACTCGCGGCACAGAGCGAATCCGAACTGGCTTCCGTCCTGGCGCATGAAATCTCCCACGTCTCTCAGCACCACATCGCCCGGCAGTATGCGGCGCAGACGCGCGCCGGCTACGCCTCGCTCGCTGCCATGCTGCTCGCGATCATCGCCGGCGGCCGGGGAGACGTCGCGATTGCCGCGATCACCGGTGCCAACGCAGCCCAGGCGCAGGCCGCCATCAACTACACGCGGGAGCATGAACACGAGGCCGACCGCGTCGGATTCACGCTGCTGGAACGCGCCGGCTTCGACCCGCGCGCAATGGCAAGCTTCTTCGAGCGTCTGCAGCAGCAAACGCGCGTCCTCGACGGCAACGCACCGGTCTGGCTGCGAACCCACCCCCTGACGCAAACGCGCATCGCCGAAGCGCAGGACCGCGCATTCGACAAGACCTACCGCCAGGTTCCGGACAGCCAGGAATTCCAGATGGTGCGTGCGCTGCTTCGCAGTTATGAAGGCGACGCAGCGCAGGCCGTGGCACGGCTCGCAGCCGAACTCAAGGAGGGTCGCTACCGGGACCGCACCGCCGCGCGATACGGCCATGCCGCCGCGCTGTTGCGCGCCAAGGATCTCGTCCGCGCGAAAACCGAAGTCGATACACTCGAACGCGACGGCATGCGTCATCCGATGATAGAAGCACTTGCGGGACTGATCCTGCAGCAATCCCGCGACTATGCAGGCGCAATCGCACGCTACGAGGCAGCGCTCAAGCGCTACCCCGACCATCTGCAACTGGTCTACGACTATCCGCGGACCCTTCTGCTGGCCGGAGACCCCGCCCGCGCAGTCAGGTTTGCGGAGGACCGGCTACTGCGCCGCACAGACGACGGCGACCTGCACCAGATGGCGGCCGAAGGCTACGCAGCACTGGGCCAGCCGATGCAATCGCACTACCACCAGGGCGAGTATTACGCGGCACAAGGCAACACCAAGGGCGCGATCGAGCAACTCGAACTTGCCACGCGCATGCGCGGCGGCGATTACCGCGTCATGCTGATCGCCGAATCGCGCCTGCGCGAATTGCGCGAACAGCAGCGCGAGATCCTCAAGACCGGGCGCGCGTCGGCCTCGGCCGCGATATCGGCGCGTTCACCTTCCTTACGCGCATTTACACGGGACTGACGCCGTTTAACCGGCATTCGCCGCAACATGGCAACGCAGCGAGACAGCGCATTTGCATCCAGGAAAATCCGACCGGAGCCGACAATGAACCAGCACAAATCAATCGTCAAACACTTCCTCGCCGCCAGTGCGCTCGCGTTCGCCCTGCCGATGACGGCCTTCGCCGACCCCGGCTTCGACGGCGGAACGGGAATGGGTCAGGGTCCGGGCGGCGGCATGATGCATGGCGGCCATCAGGCCCGCCACGGTGCCGGCATGATGCCGCTGCTGCATCAGCTCGACCTGAGCGAAGCGCAGCAGGACAAGGTGTTCGCCATCATGCACGCACAGGCGCCGCTGATGCGCGAACAGGCCAAGATCGCCCACAAGGCACACAAGGAACTGCGCGAACTCGCCTTCGCGGAAAAACTCGACGATGCGAAAGCGCGTTCGCTGGCACACACGGAAGGGCGTGCCCATGCCGAAATGGCCCTGCTTCGCACCAGGACGGCGCAACAGATCTTCGCCCTGCTGACACCCGAGCAGCGCAAGCAGGCGCTGGATCTCAAGGCGCGACATGCCGACATGCCCCGCGGCATGGGTCCGGGCGCCAACCGCCACATGGGCATGGGCCGCGGCCCCGGCAGGCAAGGCGGCCCCGGGGATCGCTGGACCCCGCCGGGCCCGCGCGGCGACCTGTAAGGCCGCCCAGGCATGAAGCGCGCAGTTCGACGCACCGCGGGTGCGAGGACGGCATGCGTCGGCGTGATCGGGCTTGCGCTCCTGCTGGGGGGCTGCAGCGGCCCTGCGCCACGCGACCGCGCCCGCGCGCATCCAGCACACGAGCAGCAGATGCGCCAGTTCGCGCAGCGCGGTTACCCTGCACAAGCGCGTCACGCCTTCGATACGGCGACGGACCGATGGTCGGTCGATGGAGGCGAGATCGATATCGTGCTGCTGGTACCGACACCTCACGAAAAGGGCGCCGACGGCCCCTTTCCGCTGGTGCTGTACCTGCCCGGACTCGGCGAATCCGCTGCCGCGGGCTCGTTCTGGCGGGAGGCATGGGCGTCGGCCGGTTATGCAGTGGCGAGCGTACAACCTGCTGCGAACGGCCCGGCCTTCCGCAACTTGCCGGATGCCCGAAATGGCGATATGACGCGCATTGCACGCAAACAGTTCGGCAGCGAATCGCTGAACGTGCGAGTGGCCGCCGTCCGGTTCGTCCATCGCGAACTGACGCGGCGGGCATCGCAGGGAAACCCGCCCTATGCACGCATCGCACCGTCGCGCTTCGTCGTTACCGGCTATGACCTCGGCGCGCAGACCGCCTATGCGCTCGCCGGCGAGCAATCGCCACAGCGCACTGCCTCGCCGGCCCTGCCCGGCATCCAGGGCGCAGTCGCGCTGAGTCCCTACGTGGTCGCGGCCGCAGGCGGATTCGAGCAGCGATATGCCGCCATCCGCGCGCCAACGCTCTCGGTGACCGGTGCGGAGGATCGGGACAGCCACGGCATCGGCACCTCGCCGTCGGCTCGCCAGGCGCCGTTCCGGTTCGGCACCGGCCCGGCCCATCTGCTGACCCTCGATGGCATCAGCCACCGCACGCTGGCAGGCAATCCCGATGACCCGGCGAACGACTCCGGCGATCGCAAAGAGTCAGCGCCAAGGGCCTCGCAACGCGAAGCGCCGGGGCCGTCGCGCGGCGAGGGCGGCCGCCGCGGGCAGGCAGGCGGGCCGCAAGGCGACGGACCGAGCGGCGGAAACGGGATGTCGCAGATCCCCCATGCGCTGGCCGACGTCGCGCGGCAGCGCATCGCCGTCCAGCAGGTCACGCTGGCATTTCTCGACGCCACCCTGCGCGACGATGCGATTGCGCGCGAATGGCTGGAGCGGAATGCACCGGCCTGGCTCGATCCGATTGCAGGACTCCAGACACGAAAATGAACAAACTTATGCCAACCAGGAAAACATGGCCGGTAGCCTTGGCCGCCGCCTTGCTGATCGGTGGCTGCGCGGCTGTCGGACCGGACTATCGCGCACCGGCGGTGCAGACGCCTGCCGCCTGGTCTCGCCAGCCTGGCGCAGGCGCAGCCATCGGCACAATCGATGCAGCGAATCTCGCGCAATGGTGGCAGCAGCTCGACGACCCGCTGCTGACCGGGTTGATCGAAGAAGCGCTCGCGAGCAGCCCCGATGTACGCAGTGCCCGCGCGAAGCTGCGCGAAGCAAGGGCGCGGCGCGATCTCGCCTCGGCCGATCGCCTGCCCGCAGTCGGCGCGTCCGCCAACGCATCGCGCGCGAAAAGCAGTGCGCAGGCAGGCAGCGGGACCACGAGTTCGCACTACGACGCCGGCTTCGACGCCTCGTGGGAGATCGACTTGTTCGGCGGACAGCGCCGCGCTGTCGAAGCTGCGCAGGCCGATCTCGATGCCGGCGCTGCAGATCTCGATGCCGCACGGGTCACGCTGGCGGCCGAAGTGGCACGAAACTACGTCGAGTTGCGCAGCGCGCAGCAGCGGCTCGCGATTGCACGCGACAACCTCGCGTCGCAGGGCGACACACTGCAGATCACCGACTGGCGCAACCAGGCAGGCCTCGCCAGCACACTCGATGTCGAGCAGGCCCGCACGACGCGCGAGCAGACGCGTGCGCAGATTCCGGTGCTGGAAACCACGCTCGCACAAAGCGCAAACCGCCTCGCGATACTGCTCGGCAAGACGCCCGGAAGCCTGGACGATCGGCTGGATGCGCCTGCCGCCATCCCGGCGCCTTCGAAGGGCCTGGCGATCGGCATCCCTGCCGACACGCTGCGCCAGCGTCCCGACGTGCTGGCGGCGGAACGCCGCCTCGCGGCCCAGACCGCGCGAATCGGCGTCGCGGAGGCAGCACGCTGGCCGAGCCTGAGCCTCTCCGGGTCGATCGGCCTCGAAGCCCTGACCACCGGCGGCCTGACGGCCGCAGGCGCCGTGGCGCGATCGGTTGCGGCTTCGATTGCCGGCACGCTGTTCGACGGCGGACGTCTCAGGCAACAGGTCGAGATCCAGGATGCGCTGCGCGAACAGACGGCAGTCGCCTACGAGCAGGCCGTCCTCGCCGCGCTCGAAGATGTCGAGAACGCCTTGGTATCACTCGGCAATGCCCAACGACGCCGGGACGCGCTCGAGGCAGCGTCGGAGTCGGCGCACAACGCCGCGCTGCTTGCGCAGCACCGCTACGCTGCCGGGCTGACCGATTTCCAGTCGGTACTCGACACCTCGCGCACGGTGCTCAATGTGGAGGATAGTCGCGCCAGCGCACAGGCGGAACAGGCAACGGCCCTGATCCAGCTCTACAAGGCACTGGGCGGCGGATGGCACGCGGCTGCAGCGACGCCATACAGCCCCGGAACTACCGGCCGCAACGGATCCGACAACGGACAATCATGAATACCGCCACAGAAACCGGCGCAACCCGCGCAATCGAAACTGCCGTTCTTGGCACGTCGAACAACGGCCTCGGGTGGCAACGCAACGTGAAGCGCATCGCCGTACTCGCACTGGCCGTCGGCATTGCGGCCGGAATCGGCGTCTGGCTGATGCGCGGCAAGGCCGCGGTTCAGCCGAGCTACATCACCGAGCCCGTGACCCGTGGCAAGCTCAGCGTGACCGTAACGGCGAACGGCACCCTGGCACCGACGCGAACCGTGAACATCGGCAGCGAACTCTCCGGCACCGTGTCGCGCGTGCTGGTCGACATCAACGACGTGGTGAAAAAGGGCCAATTGCTGCTCGAGCTCGACACCACCAAGTTGCGCGACCAGATCCGGCGATCCCGCGCGTCGCTCGCACAGGCGGAGGCCAAGGTAGCGCAATCGCAGGCGACGGTTCGCGAGGCGCAGGCAGGCCTTGCGCGCCTGGAAGAAGTGGCGCGGCTGTCCGGCGGCAAGGTGCCCTCGAAGGCCGAACTCGACGGCAGCCGCGCGACCCTCGACCGTGCACAAGCCGACGAGGCCGCGGCGAGGGCCGCGGTCGCGGACGCTCGTGCCGCCTTGTCCACCGACGAAACCAACCTCGCCAAGGCGTCGATCCGCTCGCCGATAGACGGCACGGTGCTGACGCGAGCGGTAGAACCGGGCAACGCAGTGGCCGCCTCGCTCCAGGCTGTCACGCTGCTGACGATTGCGGAAGATCTGTCGAAGCTCAAGTTGCAGGTCAACGTGGACGAAGCCGACGTCGGCATGGTGAAACCGGGCCTGCGGGCAGATTTCACCGTAAGCGCCTGGCCCCGTCGCAAGTTTCCGGCCAGCATCACGCGCGTCGCCTACGGCTCGACGACGACCGACAACGTGGTCACCTACATTACCTACCTCGACGTGGACAACCCGGACCTGAGCCTGCGCCCGGGCATGACGGCGACTGCCACACTGGTCGCCGCGGAGCGGCAGGATGCGATGCTGGTGCCGAACACCGCACTGCGCTTCTCGCCGACGCAAAGCCCCACGGGAAAAACTGGCGCCTCGGGCAGCAAGCCAGGAACCGGCATCGTCGCCAGCCTCGTGCCGCGCCCGCCAAGCGGCAACGCATCGCGCCGCGCCGCCAATTCGACCAACACCGGCAGCGCGCGCCAGGTGTGGGTGCTGCGCGAGGGCCAGCCCGTGCCGATTCCGATCGCGCCAGGCGTAAGCGACGGGCGCATGACTGAAGTCAACGCGCCGGAACTCCAGCCCGGCATGGAGGTGATCACCGACCAACGCGCCGGAGCACCGCAGTGACCGCTACTGTGCTATCGCGCAGCGCGCTGGACGGCGCACCGCCGGCGCGCGGCATGGACGATGCCGATGCCGCGGCAGTCGCGCAGGGCACGCCGATCATTCGCCTGCGCGGCGTAACCAAGGTCTATGGCCAAGGGCAGGCGGCGTTCCAGGCGCTCAAGGGCGTGGACCTCGACATCGACAGCGGCGACTTCGTGGCCGTGATGGGGCCCTCGGGCTCCGGCAAGTCCACGGTGATGAATCTGCTCGGCTGCCTCGACACGCCGACCAGCGGCGAGTATCGGTTCCGCGGGCTGCATGTCGAGCGGCTGTCGCGCGACCAGCGCGCGCGGCTGCGCCGGCAGTATCTCGGTTTCGTCTTCCAGGGGTTCAACCTGCTCGCACGCACCTCGGCGCAGGAGAATGTCGAACTGCCTTTGCTGTATCGCGGACAGCGCACCGCAGAGCGCCATCGCGCGGCCCGCGAGGCACTGGCTTCGGTTGGACTCGCGGGTTGGGAGCACCACACGCCGGCCGAACTCTCCGGCGGACAACAGCAGCGCGTCGCGATTGCGCGCGCCCTCGTCACATCACCAGCCGTGCTTCTGGCGGACGAACCGACCGGCAACCTCGACACCCAGCGCAGCCGCGAGATCATGGACCTGCTGTGCACGCTCAATCGCGAACGCGGCATCACGGTGCTGATGGTGACCCACGAGTCCGACATGGCCGCCTATGCAAAACGGGTCGTGCATTTCGTCGACGGCCGCGTCGACAGCGACTGGCGCCAGAATTCCGCCCCCCGCATCGACGCCGGCAGAGGCGACACCTGATGTTGCTCAACACCCTGCTCCTGGCGCTGCGCGAGATTCGTCGCAACCTCATGCGCTCCTTTCTCACGATCCTCGGCATCGTCATCGGCGTCGCCGCGGTGATCACCATGGTCACGCTCGGCAATGGCGCAACGCGCGCGGTGCAGGACCAGATATCCAGCCTCGGCAGCAACCTGCTGATGGTGCTGCCCGGCCAGCGGCTCGGGCCGGGCATGCCGACGGCAGGCGCCCCGCTGTTCAAGGAGGCCGACGTCGAGGCGATCGCCAGCCAGATCGGCGGCATCAATGCGGTAGCGCCCGAGGTACGCGCGGCGGTCACCGTGGTTGCCAACGGGCGCAACTGGTCGACCAGCGTGACCGGAACATCGAATGCCTACTTCGAGACGAACAACTGGCGTATCGCCGGCGGCCGCAAATTCGAGGACAACGAAGAACGCGCGGGTGCTGCGGTTTGTGTGATCGGTGAAACCGTACGGCGCGAACTGTTCGGCACCGGCTCGCCGCTCGGCGAGCACGTGCGCGTCAAGCAATTCTCCTGCGAGGTGATCGGACTGCTGGCGTCGAAAGGCCAGTCGGCCATGGGGCGCGACCAGGACGATGTCGTCGTGATGCCGCTGCACACCGTGCAGCGGCGTGTCACCGGCAACCAGCGCGTCAACACGCTGCTGGTGTCGTTGCTCGATGGCAGCGATACCGAGCGGGTCAAGGCGAGCCTCACGGACCTGATGCGCGAGCGGCGCAAGCTCGCCGACAACGAGGACGACAACTTCAACGTGCTCGACACCAAGCAGCTCGCCGAGACTCTGTCGGGTACCACCAAGGTGATGACCATGCTGCTCGGTGCTGTCGCGGCCGTCAGCCTGCTGGTCGGCGGCATCGGCATCATGAACATCATGCTGGTCAGTGTCACCGAGCGGACACGCGAGATCGGCGTGCGGCTGGCGATTGGCGCGCTGGAGCGCGAGGTGTTGCTGCAGTTTCTCATCGAAGCCGTGGTGCTTGCGGCGCTGGGCGGGCTCGTCGGCGTGGCGCTGGCGACGATCGCCTCGATCGTGCTGGCGGATGTCATGCAGATTCCCTACCTGTTCAACCCGACGATCAATCTGGTTTCGTTCCTGTTCTCGGCCGGCATCGGTGTCGTGTTCGGATACTTCCCGGCACGCCGTGCGGCACAGCTCGACCCGATCGAGGCACTGCGGCACGAATAGGACTGGATCGACCTTGCCGCTTCGGCCCGCGCGGCAGGCAGACACGGGCAGCCGGTCTGGCCGCGCCTGATCCAACTCAAGGCCGTCATGCCTCCCGATCGGCGATCATCGCGCGATGCGGGCCCCCAGACAGGAAACGACCGAACGCCGCTTGCCCTATCTGGCGCAGGTTCCCTTTCGCACATTTTTTCTGATCGGCGTACTGCAACTCCTCAACGTCGTGGCGCTCTGGCTGACGGAACTCGGCACGCGCGCCGGGTTCTGGCATGCGCCTGCGCCACCCTGGCCGCCCGGCGCGCTGCATGCTGCTTCGCTGCTCTACGGCGTATTCCCGTTCTTCGTCTTTGGCTTTACCTTCAATGCGTTTCCGAAATGGCATGGGCGCAATCCTGTGGCGCCGGGCCTGTTTCTCGCGGTCGCACTGCTGCTCGGCACCGGCTGGCTGCTCTTCTACGCGACGATGCTGTTTGGCGCGCCGCTGGAAGCCGCCTTCGCGCTGATGCTTGGCGGCTGGCTCCTTGGCTGCCTGACGCTGATCGAAATCGTTCGCCGTCCGGGCATCACACCGTGGCACACCCGCGGCGTCATGGCGGTCGTCGCGATGGGCGGTGTCGGCTTTGCGATGTTCGGCCATGCCCTGGCAGGCGGCGATGGCGCCCTGATGCAGGCATCGATCGGCATTGGTGTCTGGTGCTATGCGGCGCCCCTGTTCTTCATCGCAGCGCAGCGCGTGATCCCGATGTTCGACGGCTTCGTGGTGCCACGTCTCGAACCCTACCAGCCGGTGTCGGGATTGCTGCTGGCGTGTGCGTCGCTCGTCACGCACGGCATCCTGCAGATCGGCGGACTGATGCAGTGGCGCGCCGCGCCGGATGCAGTGGCCGCGCTGGTTCTCTGGTTGCATGTTGCGCGCTGGCCACTGCGTGCAATCTGGTCACAAAGGGTGCTTGCGATGCTGCACAGCGGCTTCATCTGGTTTGCCATCTCGTTGACGCTGTCTGCCCTGGCCGGATTCACGGGCCTGGCACTTGGCGGCCACGCGCTGTATCTCGGCGCTTTCGGCAGCCTGTTGTTCGCGATGGCAACGCGCGTCACGCAGGGTCGCGTCGAGAACAAGGAACGCATCGAGGCGCACGCCTGGCGCCTGTTCCTGGTGCTGCAGAGCGCTGTGATCCTGCGCCTCGCGGCAGATCTGCTCACCGTCGAAGCAGCCACCCTGAGCCACCTCGCGGCCGCCGGATTGTTCCTGATCGCGTTCGGTGCCTGGGCCGCCCTCAACCTGCACCGCTACCTGCGTTGATCGCGTCGACAGGGTTTTGCGGTCTGGTCTGATCCAGCTCAACCCTCCCGTAACGACCGTGCTGCGCGCAGTCGATAATATTGCACCGCAGCATCATTACCGCTAATATGAACAGCGGGAAAAACAAATCCCCACTTATATTTCAGGGCTGCTCGCAGCGCCAGAAGCGTTCGGGTGGCGAACCGGTCGGATCCGGCCGAAGTTTATGGAGAATCCACATGTTGCGGAAACTTGCCTTTTTGATGGTCGCAGTCCTCGTGGTGTTCACCGCATTCGCAATAGGAATGCAGAACCTCTTCGGCACGACCGGCCTGATCGTCGCTGCCGTGCTGGAACTCGGCGCCTCCCTGATGATCGGGGATCGTCTGTTCGGCCAGAAGCGACCGTCCTGACAGCCTGCGAGTCCAGCCGGTAATTCACCGCGCTCTGGCGTACGGAGTCCGGAAAAAGAAACGGCACGGTCGAAACCGTGCCGTTTTCGCTTTCCGATGCGAACCGCCTACATGACGCCCAGCGCCTTCGGCAAAGCGAGGGACAGGGTCGGCCAGTAGGTCACCAACATGAGGAAGGCCAGCATGCTGAGCAGCCACGGCCAAACTGCAACCGTCAACTCGGTGATGCCCATCTTGGTGATACCCGAGGCAACGTAAAGGTTCAAGCCGACCGGCGGATGACACATGCCGACTTCCATGTTCACCACCATCATGATGCCGAAATGCACCGGGTCGATGCCCAGCTTGACCGCAACCGGGAACAGGATGGGCGCAAAGATCAGGACGATCGACGAGGGTTCCATGAAGTTGCCAGCCATCAGCAGCAGGATGTTCACCGCCAGCAGGAAAGCAATCGGACCGAGACCCTGCGTCAGCATCCAGTCGGCCAGCGCCTGCGGGATGTTCTCGTTGGTCATGATGAACGAGAAAAGCACCGCGTTGGTGATGATGTAGAGCAGCATCGCGCTCATGTTGGCCGAGTTCAGTAACACCTTGGGCACATCCTTGAGGCCCATGTCCTTGTAGATGAACACGGCAACGATGAATGCATAGACCGCACTCATCGCCGCCGCCTCGGTCGGCGTGAAGATGCCGGTATAGATGCCGCCCATCACTACCACGATCAGCAGCAACCCCCACATCGACGCGCGGAAGGTCTTCCAGCGCTCGCCCCAGCTCGACTTCGGCTGGCGCGGATAGTCGAACTTGCGCGCGCGGTACCAGGTGACGCCACCTAGCACGCACGCCAGCACGATGCCGGGAACGACGCCCGCCATGAACAGGGCGCCGACCGATGTGTTGGTCGCCACCGAGTACATCACCATCACGATCGACGGCGGTATCAGGATGCCGAGTGCGCCGGACGTCGAGATGACGCCGGCGCCGAATCGGTTCGGAAAACCCGCGCGCACCATCGCCGGCAGCAGGATCGAACCGATCGCGACCACCGTCGCCGGACTGGAACCGGACACCGCCGCGAACAGCGCACAGGCAACCACGCCCGCCAGGCCGAGGCCGCCGTACCAGTGGCCGACCATCGACGTCGCGAAATTGATCATTCGACGCGCCACACCGCCGTGCGTGAGGAAGTTGCCCGCGAGGATGAAGAACGGGATCGCCATGATCTCGAATTTCTCGATGCCGGTGAACAACTTCAGCGCCACCGATTCGAGCGGCACCTGCGTCATCGTGAACAGGAAGGTCAGGACGGTCAGGCCGAGCGAGATCGAGATCGGCATGCCAGTGAGCATGAGGGCAAGCAACAGCCCGAAGATGATCGCAGCGTTCATTGCGCGCCCTCCTGGTCGGACTCGGGTTGCCGGCGTTCTGCGCCGGAGCGCCGGTCGGGATCATCGCGCTTGTCCTTGCGCCGCTCGGCAGACGCACGGCGCTCGGCGCCGCTGCGGCGCTCCCCGATCAGATCGTGCTTCATGTCCTTGGGATGGAGATTGTCGCCCATGCCGTAAGGATCGACGTCGACCGGCACCTTGTCCTCCTCGATGCCTTCTACGTGGCCGTGATCATGATGCGGCAGTTCGCCGGTACGCACGAACGAGAACGTCACCTGCAGGAAGCGGAAGCACATCAGGAACGAGCCGAACGGAATGGCGCAATAGACGATCCAGGTCGGCCACTCGAGGTCGGGCGTCGTCGGCCCTTCGGGAATGTCGCCGACATCCTTGCCGAGCCACGACCACACCGCATGGTGCGCGCCGTTCTCCCAGACGAAGTTCGCGCCGAGCGTGCCGACGACACCGGTGAACAGCGCACCGGCGAGCAGACCGAAGATGACGAATTTGGCACGCGTGCGGTCGGACAGGCGATTGATCAACACGTCGACGCCGACGTGGATGCCGGTGCGCACGCCGTAGGCAGCGCCGAACTTGGCCATCCAGACGAACATGATGATGCACAGTTCCTGCGCCCAACCGAAATTGAGCGACAGCAGCCAGTCCTGCAGGCCGGGTATCGACAGCCCCGCCGCGTAGCGGTGCACGACGGCAACGAAGATGATCAGCGTAGCTGCACCGATGAGGAATGTGATCAGCCATTCCTCGAGGTGATCGAGTATTTTCATTGTTCCCCTCCTCCCGAATCCCGCCGGACCGTTCGCCCGGCACTCGCGCTCACGCCGGCACGGCGGCCGGCGCGAGCTCCCGGCCGATTACAGCTTGGACGGATCGAACTCCGTCTCTTTGTAGATTTCCTGAATGGTTTCCTTGCCGATGCGGCTTTCCATTTTCTGATGCACCGGCACCATCGCACGCTTGAACGCGAGGCGCTCTTCCTTGGTCGGCACGTAGACCGTGGTCTTGCCTGCCTTCTTGACGCCTTCGAGCGATGCGTCGTTCTCTTCCTTCGCGATCTTGTTGGCGTAGGCAGTCGCCTCCTTCATCGCCGTATCGAGCGGACCTTTCACGTCGGCCGGCAGACCGTCCCAGAACTTCTTGTTCACGATCACTGCGTAGCCAAGATAGCCGTGATTGGTCAGCGAGAGATATTTCTGCACTTCGTGCATCTTTTGCGTGTAGAGGTTCGAGATCGGGTTCTCGGTGCCGTCGACCACGCCGGTCTGCAGCGCCTGATAAACCTCGGAGAACGCCATCACCTGCGGGATCGAGCCGACCGAACGCATCTGCTCCTCGAGTACCTTGGACGACTGGATGCGCATCTTCTTGCCCTTGAGATCCTCGGGCTTGTGGATCGGCGTATTGGCCGAGAAGGACTTGAAGCCGTTGTCCCAGTAGGCCAGGCCAGTGATGCCCTTGGGCTCGAGTTTCTTGAGCAGGCCCTGGCCCACGGGACCCTGAGTGACCTTGTGCAGATCGTTATAGTCGTCGAAGATGAAAGGCAGGTCGAAGACTTCGAACTCCTTGACCCCCAGCGGGCCGAATTTGGCGAGCGAAGGCGCAAGCATCTGGACGGCGCCCAACTGCAACGCTTCCATTTCTTCCTTGTCCTTGTAAAGCTGGCTATTCGGGTACACCTCGACCTTAACCTTGCCCTTGGTCAACTCGTCGACGCGCTTCTTGAAGAATTCTGCGGCCTTGCCTTTGGGCGTATCGACCGCCACGACATGGCTGAATTTGATCACGATCGGATCGGCGAGCGCAGGCAGGCTCGCCATCGCCAGGCCAGCCGCGGCAAACGCGCCGACAAGCACAGACTTCAGTTTCATTGATGTTCCTCCTCTGGTTGCCAAACTCGGTAAACCCGGTGTGGCGAACGAGCCTGTGGCGACCCATTCGCAGCGCCGCCATTCTCGGCATCGGGCGCCGCCGCTGAAATTGTGGAAATCCGCAACCTCCGCCCCATTTCGCCCCGGGTAGTGCGGGGTTAGCATACGCGCATTCGCGACAGCCTGGCGACGCCCGACCGCCCGCAGGCGATGCGCCCCAAACGACCAGAATGACGCCACTCGCCCCAGCCACCATTCCCGCCGCAGCCGCGCAGCCGCGCTGGCTTTGGCACCTGCCGCGCATCGCACCGGTGCTGGCGCTGGTCGCGACGGCCATCCTGCTCTGGTATTTGCATCGCAACGAAATCGAGGAGCAGCGCGCCACGCTGATCAGCGACGTGCTGTGGGTCGAACAGAACATCCGCTTCCAGATGGAGCGCAACGTCGAACAACTCGGGCAGCTCGGCCAGGATGCCATCGGCGGCACGCTCGATGCCACCACCCACGAAGCCCGAACCGCTGCACTGATGCGAAACAGCCAGGGCATCCAGCGCGTGATGCTGATCGACGCCACCGGCCGCCCAATTCGCACCTCCCCTCCGCTACCTGAGGCCGCCACGCGCGTCGCCGGTCTGGCCGACGCCATCGCCATCGCGACCCGGCTTGCCCGCCCCACCTATGGTCCGGTGCGGGGCGGCGGCAACGACGCGGAATTCGCGGTCGTCGTGCCCCTGTTCTCGCGGCAGAACTACGCCGGCACAATGGTCGGCGTCTATTCTTTGCGCACCCTGCTGGCCGAAACCGTGCCCTGGTGGTTTGCGCAGAAGTACCGCCTCAACGTGACCGACACCAACGGCAGCATACTGGGCTCGCGCTCCAGCGTCGGTGCGGTCAGCACCACGCTGTCCTACCAGATTCCGTTCGACCCGCCGGGCAACGGGCTCACCATCGAAGTCACCTCGCACCGGCTGGAGACGCGCATCCTGCCGACCCTCCTGGTCGTCACCATCGTCGCGCTGCTCATCGCCGTGGTGTTCAGCCTGTCCAGCCTGCGCCGCCATGTCCAGGGACGCTACGCGGCCGAAGCCGCGCTGCGCGAGGAGCATGCCTTTCGCAAGGCAATGGAAGACTCGCTTCTCACCGGCCTGCGCGCACGCGACCTCGATGGCCGGATCATTTACGTGAACCCGGCGTTCTGCCGCATGGTCGGATGGACCGCGCAGGAACTCACCGGCCTGATGCCGCCGATGCCTTACTGGATTCCGGAGCAGTATGAGCAGACGCGGGCCGTTCACGACCTGGTGCTCGCCGGACGCGCACCACCGGAAGGCGTCGAGGTCCGGCTGCAGCGCCGCAACGGCGAGCGCTTCGACGCCCTGATTTTCGAAGCCCCGCTGATCGACGCGCAGGGCAAACAGCGCGGCTGGATGGGTTCGGTGCTCGACATCACCGAGCGCAAGCGCGCACAGGATTTCGAACGCCAGCAGCACGAGAAGCTGCAGGCTACCGCGCGCCTGGTCACCATGGGCGAGCTCGCCTCGACACTCGCCCACGAACTGAACCAGCCGCTGTCGGCGATTGCCAGTTACAACACCGGCTGCATCAACAAGCTCGAATCGGGCGCGTTCACCCGCGAACAGTTGTTGCCGATCCTGCGCAAGATGGGCCAGCAGGCGCAGCGCGCCGGGCAGATCATCCGCCGCGTGCATGAATTCGTCCGCCGCAGCGAACCGAACCGCGTGCCGTCGGCGATCAACGCCATCCTCGACGACTCGGTGGCCCTGCTGGAGGCGACCGCGATGAAACGCCGTGCGCGCCTGGACGTCACATGCGCAGCAGACCTGCCCGACGTGCTGGCAGACCGCGTGATGATCGAGCAGGTGGTGCTCAACCTGGCGCGCAACGGGCTGGACGCAATGACCGACACGCCGTCCGACCAGCGCCGCCTCGCGATCGCGACCCGACTGCACGACGAGGGCATGATCTGCGTATCGATCGCCGACCGCGGTTGCGGCATCGCGAAGGACACCGAAGAGAAACTGTTCTCGCCTTTCTTCACCACCAAGGCCGAAGGCATGGGCATGGGCTTGAACATCTGCCGCTCGATCATCGAACTGCACGGCGGCCGCTTGTGGTTCGAAGCGAATCCGGGCGGCGGCACGATTTTCAGCTTCACCCTGCCACCCGCGAGCGCCGAACAGGAAACCGCATGAACCCGACCTCGGAGGGCACCGGATGACACAGGTCGCGCTCGCCCACATCGTCGACGACGACGAGGCCATCCGCGACGCGCTCGCCTGGCAGTTCGAGACACGCGGCGTCGCCTCGCGCAGCTGGCCGTCGGCAGAGGCGTTCCTTGCCGACTACAGTGATGCCTTGCAGGGCTGCATCGTGCTGGACATCCGCATGGAAGGCATGAGCGGCCTCGAATGCTTCGATCGCCTGCTCGACCTTCGATGCCGCATGCCGGTGATTTTCCTCACCGGCCATGGCGACGTGCCGCTGGCCGTGGCCACCCTGCGAAAGGGCGCCTACCACTTCATCGAGAAACCCTTCAACGACAACGAACTGGTCAACATCGTCATCGAAGCGCTGCGCCACGACGCCACAGCACGCGAACTCGAAGCCGGGCAAGCCAGCGTCGCCAGCCGCCTCGCCAGCCTGACCACGCGCGAACGCGAAGTCATGGAACTCATTCTCGCCGGCAAATTCAACAAGGTCATCGCCGACGACTTGGACATCGCCATGCGCACCGTCGAAGTCCATCGTTCACGCATCTTCGAAAAGATGGGCGTGCGGTCGGCAGTGGAGTTATCGCAGTTGCTTGCAAGGAAGACCTGACATCGCGGGGTACCGCTCCGCCAACCCGCATGGATCGGCTCGCTACAGGCATGCTGCCCTGAAAACCGCATGGATCGGGGCTCTGCAGCGAGGCGCCGCCAGGATGCCCCATGCATGCGCCCCCTGGCGTTGACAACCTTGGCGTGCCACGGTGTCCCGGAATGCTCTCCGGACCAGGCCGCCGCGAGGTCGACGGGAGGCGAAGCCCGCGCTAGTCGCCGGCGTTCTCGCCGATCTTCCGCAAGCGATAGGCCAGTTTCGGGCGCGTGATGCCGAGCTCCCGCGCCGCTTTGGAAAGGTTTCCGCGCGCCCTCGCCACCGCGGTACGGATCAGGATCGCCTCCGCGTCGGCCAGCGTGGGCAAGTGCTCGCCAGGCGCGGCCTGGGCATCCACGACACGCTGCACATCCTCCAGAGCCGTTTGACCGGTACGGCTGGCGGCCGGCGAGACGCCGCCGCTCGCGTTCAATGCAAATGCGTCCGTCTGCACGTCCTCACCGGACGTGAACAAGTGGCAGTAATCGAGCGCCCCACCGTCTTCAGCAAGGATCACGGCGCGCTCGATGATGTTCTCCAGTTCCCGCACGTTGCCCGGCCAATCGTAGGCAAGCAGCGCATCCACCGCGCGTTCGCGAAAGCCGGTGATGCGCTTCTTGTAGCTTGAACTTAAGCGTCGCAGGAACCATTCCATCAGCAGCGGGATGTCGTCGCGCCGATCGCGCAGCGGCGGCACGCTGATCGGAAACACGTTGAGACGGAAGAACAGGTCTTCGCGGAAGTGGCCGGCTTTCACCGCTTCACGAAGATCCACGTTGGTCGCAGCGACCAACCTGACGTCCACCTTGCGCACCCTGGTATCGCCAACGCGCTCGATCTCGCTCTGCTGCAGGGCGCGCAGCAGCTTTCCCTGGGCGGTCAACGACAGCGTGCCGATCTCGTCGAGGAACAGCGTTCCGTGGTTCGCCCGTTCGAATCGCCCCGGCCGCGAGTTGGTGGCACCGGTAAATCCGCCCTTCTCGACGCCGAACAGCTCCGACTCCATCAGGTGCTCGGGAATCGCGGCACAGTTCACCGCAACGAAAGGCGCATGCGCACGCATGCTCTGCGCATGAAGGTTCTGCGCAAAGATCTCCTTTCCAACACCGCTCTCGCCGAGGAACAGCACGGTCGCTTCGGTCGGTGCGACCTTCTTGACCATGTGACAGACGGTGTTGAATCCGGCCGAGATGCCGATGATGCCCGCATTGTTGGGCAGTATCTCGGCCTCGCCCAGCCCATGGGGAATGCCCGAAATGCGCTCGACCGGGGATTTCGGCGTCCACGTCACGAACTCGCCAACCTGCAGGAAGCGCACGTCATCCTCCGGCGAGTCCCACTCGTCGATCGGCTTGCCGATCAGGTGGCAGTACTCGTGCCCCATGCCACGGCACTCGAGTTCGCGATACAGGATCGGCTTTCCCATGAACGTGCTGGTGAATCCGCAGGCGTAGCCGATCTGCATCCAGCAAACCGGCTGGCTGCCGATGCCGTAGGCGGCGATATGCGCCTCGTTTTCAGAAGAGTCGCGCCAGGTGAACTCACCGAAGTAATGGCCTTTCTGGACATCGATCTGCAGGTTGAGCGGCTTCGAAAACACCACGCCTTCCAGCGACAGCATCTGCGGTCCGACCAGAAACAGGTCATAGATGTCCCCGCTATGACGGACCTTCTTCGTCAGTTCGGCGTCCCTGGCGCCCGCCTGATAGCCGATGCGCGTGAGGATCCCGCGCGCCGCCTCGATTCCCACGCTCTCGATCAGCTCGCGCCGCAGGATACTCAGCGACGAGACGTGGAACAGGATCATCCGCCGGTCATCCAGCATGATCCGGCCCTTCTGCGGCGAGAAACGCAGCCGCTTCGAAAGATCCTGGATATCGGGAAAGTTCGGGACGTGCTTGCCGTCGCCCTGATCGATCAGCGGCGTCCCACTCACCGATGCCGCACGGGATTTTTTCGTTGCCACGCTTGCTCCAGCAATTCGACTTTCGTTGACCAGTGCATCGATCCGGCGTTTTGCCAGCCCGAACGGCTTTTTCGCGAAATCGCATCGCCCATCCGGGAGCCGTTCGCAGATTTAATCCGATTTTCTCGTTCGGGATTGCGTCAGTTTATCAATTGAGCAAAATTCGTCTTCGGAAATCGTCACCCCCTACTCGTGGGGCAGAAAAATTGCGCACCGCATCAAATATCGAGATTTTATCAACTGAGAAAATCTCGATATTCGGCAAACGAGTGGAAATTTTACTTGCTGGTGAAATCCAAATGTGCTGCAGCGCGACAAAACGACCCGCCAACGCGCTCGGGCAGCCTCCTAAATCTTATCCAGTCAATCGCTTAGGCGAGCCGACCCGGTGCGCCCTGGCGATGTGGCACGCGCCGTGCTGAATGGAGTTCCGGCCGCGCCGACTCTCTGCGCGAATCGCACAAGCCTGACTGGAGAAGCCGATGGCAATACTTGAACGCAGTAAATGGTATGACCTCGCCCGTGCCACGAACTGGACACCGCGCTACGTCGCGGAATCCGAACTCTTCCCCGAAACGATGTCGGGATCACTGGGCGTCGAGCGCTCCAAATGGGAAGCATACGATGAGCCCTACAAGACCTCCTATCCCGAATACGTGCGTATCCAGCGTGAAAAGGATGCGGCCGCCTATTCCGTCAAGGCCGCACTGGAGCGCACCAAGCTGCTGGAGAACGCCGCTCCGGGGTGGCTCTCGATCCTGAAAGCGCACTACGGCGCGATCGCGCTGGGCGAGTATGCGGCAATGAGCGCCGAGGCGCGCATGACCCGCTTCGGTCCGGCACCCGGCATGCGCAACATGGCCACCTTCGGCATGCTCGACGAGAACCGCCACGCGCAATTGCAACTCTACTTCCCGCACGAACACTGCAAGAGCGATCGCCAGTTCGACTGGGCGCACAAGGCGTACCACAGCAACGAGTGGGCGGCCATCGCGGCGCGCCACACGTTCGACGACTTGTTTCTTGCACGCGATGCGATCAGCATTGCGATCATGCTCACCTTCGCCTTCGAGACCGGCTTCACCAACATGCAGTTCCTCGGGTTGTCGGCGGATGCGGCAGAAGTCGGCGACTACACCTTCTCCAGCCTCATCTCGAGCATCCAGACCGACGAATCGCGCCATGCCCAGATCGGCGGACCGGCACTGCAGGTGCTGCTCGCGAACGGGCACAAGGAGGAAGCCCAGAAGCGCGTCTACATGGGCATTGCCCGTGCCTGGCGCATCTTCGGCGTGCTCACCGGCCCGGCGATGGACTATTACACCCCTCTGTCGCATCGCAAGCAGTCCTTCAAGGAATTCATGCAGGAGTGGATCGTCGGCCAGTTCGAACGCTCGCTCATCGACCTCGGGCTCGACCTGCCCTGGTACTGGGACAAGATGATCGAGGAATTCGACTACCAGCACCACGCCTATCACCTCGGTGTCTGGTTCTGGCGCCCGACGGTATGGTGGAATCCGGCGGCCGGCGTCTCGCCCGACGAACGCGACTGGCTCGAGGAAAAGTACCCCGGCTGGAACGACACCTTCGGCAAGTGCTGGGACGTGATCACCGAGAACGTGCTCAAGGGCAACATCGATGCGACCAAACCGGAAACCTTGCCGATCGTCTGCAACATGAGCCAGTTGCCGATCTGCGCGGTGCCCGGCAACGGCTGGAACGTACGAGACTATCCGCTCGTGCATGAGGGCCGCACCTACCACTTCAACTCCGAGATCGACCGCTGGATATTCCAGCAGGATCCGTCGCGCTATCGCGATCACATGACGGTGGTCGACCGATTCCTGGCCGGCATGATCCAGCCGCCCGATCTGTCCGGCGCCCTGAAGTACATGAACCTCGCCCCCGGCGAAATGGGCGATGACGCCGACAACTATGCCTGGGCGGAAGCCTGGCGCAATATCGCCGCCACCCGCCGCGCTGCGTGAAATCAGGAGATCAACCGATGTCCATGCTACCGATCATTTCCAATTTCCAGGGCGACTTCGTCCTGCAACTGGTTGCCGTCGATTCCGAAAACACGATGGATCAGGTCGCCGCCGCGGCCGCACATCATTCCGTCGGCCGGCGCGTCGCGCCGCAACCCGACAAGGTGATCCGTGTCCGGCGCCAGGACGCGCAGGCGTTCTTTCCGCAGGATGCGCGCATCGGCGACCTCGGCGTCCAGCCCATGGAATGCCTCGAGTTCATTTTCACCGATGCGGCGTGAGGCGAAAGATGGCATTCAGGAAAGTCTGCACCCTCGATGACCTCTGGGAGGGCGAAATGGCGTCGTTTGACGTCGAGGGCCACGAAGTCCTGCTCGTCTGGCCGGAGGGCGGCGACGTGCGCGCGTTCCAGGGCGTGTGCCCGCATCAGGACATTCCGCTCGAGGAAGGCAAGTTCGACGGCAAGGTCATCATGTGCCGCGCCCACCAGTGGACGTTCGATGCCGGCACCGGGAAGGGCATCAACCCTGGAGACTGCCGCCTTGCCGAGTATCCGATACAGATTTCCGGAAACGACATCCTGGTCGAGACGGAAGGCGTGACCCCGCTGTTCGCCCACAGCTAGAACCAAGGAACCGATATGACCCAAAGCAATGTGGCAGATGCCTATCGCAACAATCGTGTCGGCCCGGTCCTGCGCGCAAGCGACCTTACCGAAGGCGTGATCGAAGCGGCGCGCGAGGACAACCCCGACAAGGTGATACGGGTCGACGACAAGGTCGCCTACGTACGCATCGACGCCGAAGGCGAGCTGATCCTGCGCCGGGAAACGCTCGAACGAACCCTCGGACGCCCATTCGAAATGGCGGAACTCGAGGTTAACCTCGGATCCTTTGCCGGTCGCATCGAGACCACCTCCGACTACGTCCGCTTCTACTACGAAAAGAAACTCTGAGGAATGCGCAGACCATGAACCAGATCGAACCGCTCAAGCCGCTGAAAACCTGGAGCCACCTCGCGACGCGCCGGCGCAAGCCCAGCGAGTACGAGATCGTCTCCACCAACCTCCATTATTCGACGGACAATCCGGACGCACCGTTCGAGCTCGACCCGAATTTCCCGATCGCGCGCTGGTTCCGCCAGTACCGCAACGCCAGCCCGCTGCGCCACGACGACTGGAATGCCTTCCGCGACCCGGACGAGGTCGTCTATCGCACCTACAACATGCAGCAGGACGGCCAGGAAGCCTACGTCTTCGGCCTGCTCGACCAGCTCTCCGAACGCGGCCACGACCAGATGCTCGATGCCGGCTGGGCGAGGCAACTCGCACGTCTGTATGCCCCCGCGCGCTACCCGATCCATGCGATCCAGATGCAGTCTGCCTATGTGTCGCAGATGGCCCCCGCTTCGACCATCTCCAACTGCGCCACCTACCAGGCCGCCGACAGCCTCCGCTGGCTCACGCACACCGCCTACCGGACGCGTGAACTGGCCAACTCCTTTCCGGGACTCGGATTCGGCGAGAACGAACGCACGCTGTGGGAAGACGACATCGTGTGGCAGGGCTTCCGCGAACTGGTCGAGAAGTCGCTCGTCGCGTGGGACTGGGCGGAAAGCTTTACCTGCCTGAACCTGATCGTGAAGCCGGCTTTCGAAGAGTGCGTGATCCGCGGACTGGGCGACGCCGCGCGACACAACGGCGACACCCTGCTCGGCCTGCTTGCCGACGCGCAGCTTCGCGACGCGGAACGACATCGCCGCTGGGCTCGCAGCCTGGTCAAGATGGCGCTGGAGCAGCCCGGCAATGTCGACGTGCTCCGCGGCTGGATCGACAAGTGGATGCCGCTGGCGATTGCTGCCATCGAGGCCTACGCCGCGCAACTTGCCGACGCGCCCGACACCGCGGAACGTGCCATCGCCACCCTGACCGAGTTGCATCGCGGCACGGGTTGCTGAATGCACGCACGCCCGCCAACCATCGTCAGGCTGGAGGACGACCGGGAATTCGCGGTCGACGCCGGGGACACGCTGCTCAGCGCCGCGCTGCGCGCGGGTGTGGGCTTTCCGCACGAGTGCTGCGCCGGCGGTTGCGGTGCCTGCCGTTTCGAACTGCTGGACGGATCGGTACAGGATCTATGGCCCGATGCACCCGGGCTGTCTGCACGTGATCGTGCGCGCGGACGCAAGCTCGCCTGCCAGTCCCGGCCACTCGAAGGCTGCAAGGTCAAGGTCCGCACCGCCGCGGAATACGTCCCGCCGGTCCGTCCAGCCCGCCGCAGGCTCACGCTGGAGGGTACGACCGACCTGACGGGCGACTTGCGCGAGTTCCGCTTTCGCGCATCCGACCCCGCGCATTTTCGGGCCGGGCAGTTCGCGCTGCTCTCGCTCGAAGGCATCGATCGGCCGCGCGCCTACTCGATGAGCAACCTGCCGAACGACGACGGATCATGGCAGTTCATCATCCGTCGAGTGCCCGGCGGCCGAGGCAGCACGTTCCTCTTCGACGGGCTCCGTCCCGGCGACAGCGTGAACGTGGACGGCCCCTACGGCGGCGCCTGGTTCCGCGAGGAAAGCCAGCGCGACATCATCTGCATCGCGGGCGGATCGGGTCTGGCACCGGCCCTCTCGATTGCGCGAGCCGCCAGCGCGTCCGGGAACGTTCGCAGGATTCATTTCTTCTACGGCGCACGAACGCCTGCCGACGTATGCGGCGAGGCACAACTGGCGCAGCTCGAAGGCTATCCGGATCGCATCGCCTACCGGGTCGCCGTTTCCGAACCCGACGCGGAGTGGCGCGGCACGACGGGTTTCATTCATGAATTGGTGGAAGCCGAGTTCGGCTCGCGACTGGCCGAATTCGACTTCTATTTCGCGGGACCGCCGCCGATGGTCACCGCAGTCCAGGAGATGCTCGCGGTCAGGCATCTCGTGCCCCATGGGCAGATCCACTTTGACCGTTTCTTTTGAGTGACCGGCGGCTATTCGCTGCCGGCGTTTTGCCGTACCAAAACAAAGGAGGAGAAATGGGTACCAATCGGAGGAGGCAGCGCGTACCACGCGGCAGCACACTTGCCGCGGCACTGGCCGCGCTGGGATGCACGATGGCACTGCCGGGCCACGCCCAGGAAGCGATCACGAGCGAGCCGTGGAAGGTGGACATTTACTACGAGAACGACACGCACGTGCGGGGCAAGGACAACACGGGTCACCGGGTGGGG
>WBZM01000327.1_pt1 | contig 71343 bp, 57 predicted proteins | sample 5204271 | NCBI WGS metagenome assembly WBZM01 (sample SAMN12344346, study PRJNA552823) | activated sludge metagenome | biome: Activated sludge suspended growth; feature: Nitrification reactor; material: Wastewater; isolation source: activated sludge from nitrification reactor of wastewater... | reverse complement strand
CACCAGCAGCATCTGGCGGCCGAGGTCGAGGCTCTCGGAGATCGAGGCGGCGGCGGGCGGGCGGGGGGCGGGGAGGGGCTTCAGGCGATCCTCGTGAGGGGGGGGCGATCTTTGGGGAGGTGGGGAGGGGAGTCAAGCGAGCCCGGCTCAGCGGCCCACCCCGACGTCGACGCCCCAGGTCGGGCCGTTGGCCAGGTCGTAGCGCCCGCCCGGCACCGGCCGCCGCCCCTGCGAGAACTCGAACCGGCGGAAGAGGGTGTGGCCGCCGTGGACGGTCAGGTGGAGGCCGGGGAGGATGAACCAGCGCACGCCGAGATCGGCCACCGCCGCCGAGTACTTGAGCTGGGGGTTGGCGACGCCGTAGATGCGCTCGGCGCCGTGGTAGGTGCCGCCGTCGACCAGCAGGGCGGCGCGCAGGCCGACGGCGCCCACCGGGAGCCAGGTCAGCTCGGCGCTGATGGGCAGGATGGCCTTGAGCCAGAGCCGGTCGGTGATGGTCCAGTCGACGGAGGCCACCGGCAGCGGGAGCGGCTCGCCGAAGGCGTCCTGGACGCCCACGCCCAGGCCAAGCTCGAGGCGCTCGCTGAACCGGTAGCTGCCGGCCCCCACGAAGGTGAGGGTGAGCGCATCCAGGGATGCCGGCCCCTTGAAGTCGTCGGCGTACCCGGGCGCCGCCACCAGCATGAGCCCCCAGCCGCCAGAGAGTTGCTGCCGCAGGAAGGCGGTGGCGGTGATGGAATGCGCGCCGTCGGCGGGGTGGGTCATGTCCCGGTAGTCGAACTGGAGCCGCTGGTAGCCGAGGGAGAGGTCCACCCGGGTCCGCCCCTCGTTGGCGACGATGGGCCACGTCGCCGACAGGTGCTGGGCGGTGACGCGGAGCCGGCCGATGGCCTCGCCGCTGCCGTGGCGCTCCAGCGACCGGAAGGGGAAGGCGGTGTACCCCACCGACAGCGACGGCGCCGGCGGCGGCGCGACGTCCCGGCCCGTCAGGGCCCCCACCGCCTCGGCCGCCAGGATGGCGCTGGTGCCCGGGGAGGCGGCGTTGACCTGCACGGCCACGGCGGTGCGGCTCGCCGGGTCGTAGCCGATGAAGGCGCCGTGGGCGCTGGCGGTCCCCATGTGCCCGAGGAGCGTCAGGCCGTTGAGCGTGTACCGCTCCAGGCCCAGGCCGTAGGCATGGGCGACGTGGCCCTGGTCCTCGCCGGGCACGAAGGCCCGCATCTCGGCGGCGTGGCGGGCGTCGAGGAGGCGGCCCTCGAAGAGGGCCACGGTGAACGCCAGGAGGTCGGCCGAGGTGGCGTACATGCCGCCCGCCGCGCCCCCGAGGGACGGGTGCCAGCGGTCGGTGGCGTCGAGGAAGGTCCCGCCGTCGCGGAGGTGCCCGGCGCCGATCCGCGCCGCCGAGGGCTCGCCGGCGTACCCGGTCTGGTCCAGGCCGAGCGGCTCCAAGAGGCGCCGCCGGACCTCGGCGTGCCAGGGGCGGGCCGTGACCTGCTCGATGAGCTCGCCGAGGACGAGGTAGTTGGTGTTGGCGTAGTGGTACCCGGCGCCCGGTGCGGCCACCGGGCCCCGGGCCAGGGCGACGGCGACGAGGTCGCGGGCGGGCCACGCCCGCCGGGGCTCGCGCTCCACCGGCGCGGTGTGGAGGTACTCGGCGAGGCCGCTGGTGTGCTGCAGGAGCTGGCGCGCCGTGAGGTGCGCCACGCCGGGGAGGCCCGGGAGGCGCGGCCCGACCGGCGCGTCCAGGTCGAGCCTCCCCTCCTGGGCGAGCTGCAGCACCACCACGGCGACGAAGACCTTGGTGACGCTGCCGATGGCCCAGGGCACGCCCGGGTCCACCCGCGCGCCGCCGGGGCGCGCCTCGGCCCGGCCCGTCGCCACCGTGAAGGGGGCCTCCGCGCCGGGGCGCAGCGACAGCACGGCGCCCGGGAACTCGCCCCGCGCGGCGTGGCGCTCGAGCGTCCGCGCCGCCCGGAGCTCGGTGTCCGGCCTGGCCGCGGCCGGAGGGGACGCCGTCCCGGGCGTGGCGAGGCCCGCCGCGAGGGTGGCGGCGAGGGCCAGCGGGAGGCGCTGGCGGGTGGTGAGGCGTCGCGGCGCCGGCCCGTTCGGGGTGGGCCGCTGCGCTGCGGGGGCGAGTCCGGTCTTCGACATGGCGTTCCTCCGTTGGAGCTTCCGGAGGTGAGGGTACGGATCGGCGCTCGCGCCCTCGCCGCTCCCCATGAACACGGCCGTCCGCAGCGGCGGCCGGGCGTCCGACTTTCTTAGCCCGCTGATTTCCGTGGGGTTCTCGCCGACGCCTGCGCCAGCCGGAACTCGGTGGGGGTGCTGCCGGTGTACCGCTTGAAGAAGGCGTTGAGGCTGGACTTGGAGTTGAAGCCCGCCTCCACCGCCAGCTCGAGGATGCCGCGCCGGTCCTGCGCGGGGTCCCCCAGCGCGCGCATGAGGTGCTCCGCGCGGTACGAGTTCACGAAGGTGAAGAAGCTCTTGCGCAGGTGCAGGTTGAGCACCTGGCTGAGGAGGTGCGGGGTCGCGCCGACGGCGTCGGCGAGATCCTGGAGCGTGAGCGCGCCGTCCCGCCAGGGCGTGCGCGCCGCCATGTGGGCGGTCAGCCGCTCGGCGAGCGCGGCGGCCTCGGCGTCGTCGACCCGGTTGCGCTGGTACTTCGGCAGCGGGCGCGGCGCCGGCGCCGGCTCCGCGGCGGCGGCGGCGGCCCGCGCCTTCTCGAACAGCTCCGGCTGCCAGAGGCTGGCGTAGCCGGTCGCGAAGATGACCAGCGCGGAGCCGACCTGGACGGCCTGCGAGAGGGCCGGGAGGGGCGCCGGCGCGAGCCCGGCGGCGCGGAGCACCCGGCCGGCGATGACCACGCTCCAGACCGCGGCGTGCGCCAGCACCATCCCGGCGAGCCAGCGCAGGTCGATCCGCGCCACGTCGCTGAAGTAGCCCTCGACCCGCCGGGCGTGGCGGCGCAGCGTGACCCAGCAGGCGAGGAGGTAGGCGACGGCCTGCGCCGTCTGGAGGAGCTCGAGGCGCCGCAGCGCGGGCGAGACGGCCCCGGCGAGGTGGGCCTGCGCGATGGCGAGCTTCTCCGGGCCGGGCCGCAGGTAGAAGCCCTCCAGCATGACGAGCAGGACGATCGCGAACGGCAGGCCGTGGAGGAGCCAGCGCGCCTCGAACCGCGCCGCGGGGCGGGTCAGGGCGGCCACGTAGAGGTAGAGCAGGGGGCCGAAGAGGTACGGCAGCGGCGTCGCGAGGGCCAGCAGGTGCGGCTGGTGGGAGAACCCCCACCGCACCTCGAGGACGCCGAGGAGCAGCATCAGCGAGAGGGCGCCGACCAGGCCGGCCAGGAGCCGGTTGGCGACGCGGTCCCGCCGTCGCCGAGCCAGCACCACGGCCAGCCCCACGCCCTGCAGGCCTCCCAGGAGGAGGATCCCGTCCAGCAGCTCGCGCACCGTGGCCACGCTCCGTGGTGGAGGCGGGGACGATAGCAGAGCCCGGGGAGGGCGCCGCAACCAGGCCGGTCAGCTGCCGGTGCCGGACACCGGCGGGTTGGCCAGGAGGTAGTCGCGGAAGGCGCGCACCCTGGCCGGCACGGTCCGGCCGCCGGCGTGGACGAACCAGGCCGCGCCGCCGCGGAGCTGGAGGCCGGGGAGCACGCCCACCAGCTGGCCGCCGAGGACGTGCTCGCGGGCGACCAGCGACGGGAGGAGCCCCAGCCCGAGGCCGGCGCGCACGGCCTGCAGCAGGAGGTTGGCCTGGTCGCAGCGCACCCGCGGCGGACGGGTCGGGGCCCGGAGCGGCCTGGGCAGCGGCTGGTCGGCCAGCACCACCCAGTCGTGGCCGGCGGCGTCGGCGGCGGAGCGGGGGCGGCCGCGGCGCGCCAGGTAGGTGGGCGAGGCGTAGATCCGGTGGTCCAGCTCGAAGAGGCGGGAGGCCACCAGCGTCGAGTCGGCCAGCCGGCCGGGGGCGGCGCGGATGGCCGCGTCGAGCCCCTTGGCCACGAAGTCGGCGTCGTCGGCGCAGACCCGGAGGTCGAAGCGCGTCCCCGGGTGGCGGGCGCAGAACCCGAGGACGACCTCCGAGAAGAAGGCGGCGAAGGTGTCGGTGGGCACGCCCAGCCGCAGCTCGCCGCCCGGGGCCTCCGCGGCGCCGGAGAGGCCCGAGAGCGTCGCCTCCAGCTGGCCGAGCGGCGGCCCCGCCTGGTCGCGCAGCGCCGCCCCGGCGGCGGTGAGCGCCACCCGCCGCGTGGTCCGGGTGAAGAGGCGCACGCCGAGCGCGGCCTCCAGGGCCGAGACGGCGCGGCTGGCGGCGGAGCGGTCGACCCGGAGGCGGGCCGCGGCCGCGGCGAAGCTCCCGGCCTCCGCCACGGCCAGGAACACCCGGATCCGGTCCAGGCTCATTGGTGCGTACATCGCACCATACTCATTCAGTCGTGCAGCTTCCGCAAGCCGCCGGCGGCGCCGATGATGGCCTCGCCATGGCCAGGAGGGTCCGCCGCCACGAGGAGCACGAGAACCACGAGCGGTGGATGGTCTCCTACGCCGACTTCATGACGCTGCTCTTCGCCCTCTTCGTGGTGATGTACGCCACCTCGCGCGCCGACGCGCGCAAGGTGCGGCAGGTCATGGAGTCGGTGCGCTTCGCCACCCACTTCAAGGGGACCGGCGGCACCGGGGCCCTGCCGGTCCTCGACGGCGTCAGCGCCGGCTCCGCGGGGGTCATCGGGGGGCCGGCGCGCCCGCTCCAGGCGGTCGACGATCGGGCCCTGCGGATCCGGGAGCGGCTCGACGAGCGGCTCGGGCCGCTCCTGCAGCGCCTGCCGCAGGCCGGCGCCGTCGCCGTCCAGGCCGAGGGGCGGCGGCTCACCGTCCGGCTGGCCGCCGCGAGCTTCTTCGAGGGCGGCCAGGCGGCCCTGCAGCCCCAGTCGCTGGCCCTCCTCGACGCGGTGGCCGCGGAGCTGGTGCCGCTCGGCCTGCTCATCCGGGTGGAGGGGCACTCCGACGAGCTGCCGTACGCCGGCGACCGGTACCGCAACGACTGGGACCTCTCCGCGGCGCGGGCCGCCACGGTGGTGAGCTACCTCGAGGCCACCAACGAGGGCGGCCGCGGGCGCCTGGCGGCCACCGGCTGGGCGGCGACGCGCCCGCTCACCCGCGAGCCGACCCCGGAGGCCCAGGCGCGCAACCGCCGCGTGGAGCTGGTGGTGGAGCTCCAGCCGGACGCCGACGGGGCCGCGGCGCGCTAGGATGGCGCGTGCCCGCCGCCTACTACCAGCGCCTCGACACCACCTCCTTCCAGCCCACCGCCCACGCCCAGGGTGCCTGGAACGACCACGAGCAGCACATGGCCCCGATCTCGGGCCTGCTGGCCCACGCGCTGGAGCGCCACGCGCCGCGCCCGGACCTGGTCATGGCGCGGGTCACCTACGAGATCCTGGGGCTGATCGCCCTCGGGCCCACCACCGTGCGGGTGGAGACGCTGCGCGCCGGCCGGACCATCGAGCTCCTCGAGGCGGTGGCCAGCGCCGGCGGCCGCGACGTGGTGCGGGCCCGGGCCTGGCGCCTGGCGGTGCAGGACACCGCCGCGGTGGCCGGCGGCCTGCCGCGGCCGCTGCCGCCGCGCGAGGCCTGCGTCCCCTTCGACGGCACGGCCACCTGGCCCGGCGGCTTCATCCGCTCCATCGAGGTGTGCCGCGGCCCGGGGCGCGAGCCCGGCGCCGGGCAGGCCTGGCTGCGCACGCCGCTCCCGCTGGTGGAGGGGGAGCCCTCCACGCCGCTGGCCGCCTTCCTCGGGCTGGTGGACACCGCCAACGGGATGAACGTCCGGCTCGACCCGCGGGAGTGGGCCTTCCCCAACCTCGATCTCGGCGTCCACCTGTACCGGACGCCGCAGGGCGGCCCGGGCCGCTGGATCGGCTTCGACACGCTGGTCACGGTGGGGGCCGGCGGCGTGGGGCTCACCGCCACCACGCTGCACGACGAGGCCGGGCCGGTGGGGCGCGCCGAGCAGATCCTGACGGTGCGCCGGCTGGCCGGGCCGGGCTGACCGGCCCCTCCCCGGCGAGGCCGGGCACGCCCCCCCGGGGCGAAGCGCCGCCCCCCAGGTTTCCACGCCGCGACCCTCGGTAGCTGCGAGACTGTGGCCCCGGAACCCCCGCCAGGAGGACGCGCCCGTGACCACCCAGGCCCCGACCCCCGCCGCCGAGCTCATCCGCGCCGGCAAGGCCTTCCTCGGGATCGAGTTCGGCTCGACCCGCATCAAGGCCTCGCTCATCGCCCCCGACAGCACGCCCCTCGCGTCCGGGTCGTTCGCCTGGGAGAACCGGCTGGAGGACGGCGTCTGGACGTACCACCTCGACGAGGTCCACGCCGGCCTGGCGGCCTGCTTCGCCTCGCTGGTGGCCGACGTGAAGGCCCGCCATGGCGCCGAGCTCACCACCTTCGCCGCCATGGGCGTGAGCGGGATGATGCACGGCTACGTGGTGCTCGACGAGGGCGGCCGCCTGCTGGTGCCGTTCCGCACCTGGCGCAACAACATCAACGGCCACGCCTGCACCGAGCTGACGAAGCTCCTCGACTTCGCCATGCCGCAGCGCTGGAGCGTGGCCCACCTCCACCAGTCGGTGCTGGAGGGGCAGCCCCACGTGTCGAAGGTCCGCGCCCTCTTCACGCTGGCGGGCTACGTCCACTGGGCGCTCACCGGCGAGCGGGTCATGGGCGTGGGCGAGGCCTCCGGCATGTTCCCGGTGGACGGGCTCGACTGGGACGAGGCGCGGGTCCGGAAGTACGACGCCCTGGTGGCGCCGCGCGGCTACCCCTGGAAGCTCCGCGAGCTCCTGCCCAAGGTCCTCGGCGCCGGCGCGCCGGCCGGGCGGCTCACGGCGGCGGGGGCGAGGCTCCTCGATCCCTCCGGGCGCATCGCCCCCGGCATCCCGTTCTGCCCGCCCGAGGGCGACGCCGGCACCGGCATGGTGGCCACCAACTGCGTGCGGCCGCGCACCGGCAACGTCTCCGCCGGCACCTCGGTCTTCGCCATGGTGGTGCTGGAGCGGAAGCTCTCCCGCGTCCACGAGGAGCTCGACATCGTCACCACGCCGGACGGCAGCGTGGTGGCCATGGCCCACTCCAACAACGGCTCCTCCGACTTCGACGCCTGGATCCACCTCTTCGGCCAGGCCGCCCGGGCCCTCGGCGCCGAGGTGAAGCTCGAGGACCTCTACGCGCGCCTGCTGCCGCTGGCACTGAAGGGCGACCCCGACGCCGGGGGCCTCCTCTCCATCAACTACGTCTCGGGCGAGCACGGCACCGGCTTCACCGAGGGGCGGCCGCTCTTCGCCCGCAGGCCCGACAGCGCCTTCACGCTGGAGAACTTCATCCGCGCCATGCTCTTCGCCTCGCTCTGCGCCATGCGGTCCGGCATGGACGTCCTCACGGTGCAGGAGGGCGTGGTCATCGACGAGATCCGCGGACACGGCGGCTTCTTCAAGGGCGGCGACACCGGCCAGCGCCTCATGTCGGCGGCCCTCGACGTGCCGGTGAGCCTGCCGGCCATGGCCGGCGAGGGCGGCGCCTGGGGCATGGCGCTCCTGGCCGCCTACCTGCTGCGCGAGGACGCCCGCCAGTCCCTGCCCGACTTCCTCGACGCCCGCATCGCCGGGAGCATCGGGAAGCCGGTGCGCGCCGGCCAGGCGGACGTGGAGGGCTTCCGCCAGTTCTTCGCCCGCCACAAGCGCGGCCTGGCGGTGGAGGCCGAGGCGGTCAAGGCGCTGCGGTAGGCGCGGTGGCGGGCGCGGCGCGGCGCCCGCGCGGGCTCAGGCCTTCTTCACGAACTCCGACTTCAGCCCCATGGCGCCGAAGCCGTCGATCTTGCAGTCGATGTCGTGGTCGCCGTCCACCAGCTTGATGTTGCGGACCTTGGTGCCGACCTTGAGCGACGAGGAGGCGCCGCGGACCTTGAGGTCCTTGATGATGGTGACGGTGTCCCCGTCGGCGAGGCGGGTGCCGAAGGCGTCCTTGACCACCAGCCCCTCCTCGGCGGGCGTCGCCGGCGCGGCGGCGCCGCCGGGAGACCACTCGTGGGCGCACTCGGGGCAGACCAGCATGGCGCCGTCCTCGTAGGTGAGGGCGGAGGCGCACTTCGGGCAGGCGGGGAGGTCGGACATGGGGGCGCGTTCTATCACGCGCGAGGCGCGCTACACTCCCCCCATGCCCATCGAGAAGAAGCGCCTCGACGTCCGCCGCTTCGACGCGGCCAAGATGCAGAAGCTGAACCTCTTCGAGACCGGCCGGTTCTTCCTGGACGTCTACTGCCTGGAGCCGGGGCAGGCCCAGAAGCCCCACGTCCACGCCGACTCGGACAAGCTCTATGCGGTGCTGGAGGGCGCGGCGGAGGTGACGGTGGGCGCCGAGCGGGCCACGCTCGGGCCCGGCGAGGTGGTGCTGGCGCCGGCCGGCGTGGAGCACGCCCTCGAGAACCACGGGCCGGGGCGGGCCGCCGTGCTCACCTTCGCGGCGCCGCACACCCACCCGAAGTAGCGCCCCCGGGCCCGCGCCTCAGAACCCCCGCACCGCGCTCCAGGGGGTCCCGCCGCCCATCATCGTCACGTAGCTGCCCGAGACCGTGGCGCCCCCCTCGCCGTCGAGCGCGAAGGTCCCCTGGCAGTACCGGAAGGCCGGCGAGGTCTCCGGCGGCCTCAGGTTGAAGGTCCAGGAGGCCGCGCCGCCGGCGCCGATGGGGGCGATGGCGTTGAGGGTCCAGCCCGGGCCGACCCCCACCACCGCGCCGTTGGCCACCTGGATGGGGCCGCCGCAGGTGTCCGAGGCCCAGTAGGTGCCGTCGTACGGGCTCCCCGGGGCGCCCACGGTGGCGTGGAACTGCACGGGCAGGAGGCCGGCGACGCGCGCCTCCAGCACCTCCTCGCCCATGGTCCGCCCGAACTCCCAGGTGGCGGTGGCCAGGCCGGCGGGGCCGGTGGCGGCGGTGGCGGGGCTCACCGTCCCCGACCCGCGCACCGGGGTGAAGGTCACCGCGATCCCGGGCGCCGGGTTGCCGAAGCGGTCGGCGACCAGCACGCGGGCGGGCGCGTCGGTGTGGACCCACTGCGTGCCGGTGAGGCCGTCGCCGGCCAGGACGGTGAGGGAGGCGGGCGGGCCGGCCAGGCAGTCGGCCTCCACCACCACCTGGCGGGTGGCGATGAGCCCCGCCTCCAGGTCGAGCACGTCGGCGGCCAGCCGGTTCAGCCCCGCCGCCGTTCCGAACGCCCAGGTGGCCGTGGCCCTCCCGTCGGCGTCGCTCCGCGCCGTGGCCGGCGTCACCGCGCCGGTCCCGAGGGCCGAGGCGAAGTCCACCCTCGCCCCCGGCACCGGCACGCCGCGGTAGGTGACCTGCACCACCACCGAGGCCGGCAGGGTGGTGTCCACCATGCCCTCCTGCCCGTCGCCCGAGAGGAGGGCCAGCTCGACGGCCAGGTTCCCCGGGCTCCGCGCCGCCTGGATCGCCACCGGCTCGGCGAGCCCGGTCACCGAGATCACCGCCTCCTGCTGCCAGCCGGGCACCCCGAGCGTCCAGAGGACGAACCCGCGGCCCTCCGGGCCGGTGCTGAAGCGCGCCGGCTGGAAGGCGGCGCCGCTCGCCGAGGAGCTCACCTGGACCTCGGCCCCCTCCACCGGGTTGCCGAACCGGTCGGTCACCCGGAGGTCGATGGGCTGGGCGAGGACCTCCAGGGGTGCGCCGACCTGGTCGCTCCCGCCGAGCACCTCGATGCGAGCCGGCACGTCGGTCACGGCCAGCGCGTCGAAGCCGACCGAGAGGAGGGCCTGGCCGGTGGACGGGTGGAGCACCTCGGCGGTGAGCTGCTGGGGGCCGGGCACGGTGTCGAGGACCCAGGAGAAGCTGGCCTGGCCGTGCCCGTCGGTCACCGCCTCGCCGAGCGGCAGCGCGCCGCCCGGCCGGGAGCGGCCGAACCGGACCGTCAGCCCGGCCGCGGGCGCCCCGGTGGCATCGGCCGCCTGCACCACCACCGGCAGGGCGAGGGCGTGGCCCACCGCGCCGGTCTGGTCGAAGCCGGAGACCCGGTCGAAGGTCGCCGGGACGGGGGCGGTCGAGCCGTCCGACCCGCCGCAGGCCGCGACCAGGAGCGAGGCCGCTGCAGCGACCAGCCGCGTCAGGGCGCCTCGTGGGGTGCCGCGCATGGGGACCTCCTGCCAGCGAGGAACCTGGCGCGTGGCCAGGCCAACCCAGCGTAGGCGCGCACGGCCGGTGGACCGGCGTGGCCAGGGGACGCACCTGTTGGAGGGGAGGGCGCCGCCGCCGGTCAGCCCAGCGCCAGCGCCAGGCAGGCCGCCGAGGCCGGGCAGAGCGCCTTGAACTCCGGGCTGGCGGCGACGGCCGGCGGCGCGCTGGCGCGTTCGACGCGGCGGAAGCCGGCCCGCTCGAAGAACGGCGCCGCGGTGGTGGTGAGGAGGTAGAGCGTGCGCACGCCGGCGCGCCGGGCCTCGGCGACGACCTCGGCGGAGAGGCGCTTCCCGAGCCCGGTGGCCTGCAGCCGCGGCACCACCGCCAGCGAGCGGAGCAGCGCGGCGTCGCCGTAGCGCTCCAGGCCCACGCAGCCGACCAGCTCGCCCCCGCTGCGGGCGGCGAGGAAGGACTGGTGGCCGAGGCCGACGTCCTCGGCCGGGAGGTGGAGCCGGCGGAGGAGGGCCCGGATGGCGTCGAGGTCGGCGGGGACGGCCGGGCCGACCACCACCGAGGCGGCGTCCGGCTGCGGGAAGGCGGCCGAGAGCCGGCGCTTCAGCTCGTCGCGCACCTCGCGGAAGGCCTGCAGCCGCTCGGCCTCGGTGGCGCCGGCGTGGGCCGGATCCGGGAGCCCCCAGTGGAGCCGGGTGGCCTGGCCCAGCCAGACCGGGCAGACCTCCTCGGCGCAGAGGGTGATGACGGTGTCCACGTCGTCGGCCGGGAGGTCACCCACGCCCTTCGAGACGTGGCCGGAGATGTCGAGGCCGATCTCGGCGAGGGCCTTCACGGCCAGGGGGTTGAGCGTCGACGGCCGCGACCCGGCCGAGGAGACCTTCACCGAGGCCGGCGCCAGGGCCCGGGCGATCCCCTCGGCCAGCTGGCTCCGCGCCGAGTTGGCGACGCAGAGGAAGAGGAGGTGGCGCGGCGGGTGGGCCCGGAGCCGGGCGGCGTCCCACTCCCAGGCGGCGCTCACGCCGACCTCGGGTGGAGCGTGGCGAACGGGGGCGGCGTCGGGTGCATCTTCGAAGTCTAACCCGGCGGCGGAAGGCGTGCGCTGCGCAGCGGCCCGGCCACGGCCTCGGAACCCGGTGAAGGAGGCCGTGGCCGCCAGCGGGTCGACGCCCTCGCCGAGCGTGTCGCGGACGGTGCCGGCCGCCGTCACCGGGTCGATCACCCCCGGCGACCAGGTCGGTGGCCGCCCCCCTCCGGCTGGTCCCGGCCGGCGCCCGTTCCGGGTCGCAAGCGACGGGTTCGGCGCCGCGCGTGTAACCGAGGTGGGCACCCTCCGTAGTGCGTGCCGAGAGGTTCCCATGTCGGCAGTGATGGCCTTGACCATGGTGTCGCGCGACGGGCCGATCGGCGCCGAGCGCCCGGGCGCGTCCCTCGCCGACCGGGCCATGGATCGCTACGCCGCCGGCGAGGAGGCCGCCTTCGGCGAGCTCTACGACGCCCTGGCGCCGCGGCTGTTCCGCTTCGCGCTCCGCTGGACCGGCGACCGGGACGCCGCCGAGGACGCCGTGCAGCAGACGCTCCTCCAGCTCCACGCCGCCCGCCAGCGCTTCGTGCGGGGCGCCGCGGTCCTGCCCTGGGCCTTCGCCATCGCCCGCCGGCTGCTCATCGACCTCGGGCGCCGCGGCGCGCGCGAGGCCCGGTGGGATCAGGACGACCCCGGCCAGGAAGGCGCAGCCTCGGTCCCGCCCGCCGACGAGGCGCTCCACCGGAGGCGGCTGGCCGCCGAGGCGCGGCGGGTCCTCGCCGCGCTGCCCGCCGCCTGGCGCGAGCCCTTCGAGCTGGTGAAGTTCGAGGGGCTCGCGGTGGCCGAGGCCGCCGAGGTCCTCGGCATCACCCGGGGGATGGTGAAGATCCGCACCCACCGCGCCACCCTGGCGCTCCGGCAGGCCATGTCCCGCCTGCTCCGGGACAGGGCCGAGCGCGGCCGCGGCCGGCCCGCCGGGCCGCCGGTGGAGCACGCCCGCGAACACGTCGGGGAAGGAGGCGTACGGACATGAGGCCCTCCGAGTCGCTCAAGCTTCGGGTCCTGCAGGCGGCCCGCCAGCACCCGGTGCCGCCGCGGGCGCTGCGCTTCCCGCCGCTCACCGCGCTGGTGGCCCTGGCGGCCCTCGCCATGGGCGCCGTGCTCCAGTGGGGCCCGCGGTTGTTCGGGGATGCCGGTGGCCTGGCCCACCTCGCCGGCCGGCCCGCCGGGACCAGCGCCTTCATCCTGGGCGGCACCCTGGCGCTCGCCGTGGCCGGCACCTGGCTGGCGCTCCCGGCCCGCCGCTCGATGCTGGCACCGGCGCGCGGCGTGCTGCTGGCCGTGGCCGCCGGGACGCCGCTGCTGATCGGCGCCTGGCTCGCCCTCTGGCACGGGACCTATGCCGACCCCTTCGTGCGCACCGGGCTGCGTTGCTTCGCCCTCACCGTCATGACCGCGCCCTGGCCGTTCGTGGTGCTGCTCCAGGCCAGCCGCCGGGTCGAGCCGCGCCACCCAGGCTCGGCCGGCGCCGCGCTGGGCGGCGCGGCCGGCGCCTGGGCGGCCTTCATGGTGGAGCTCTGGTGCCCCCTGGCCGCCCACGACCACGTGCTCGTCGGGCACCTCCTGCCCCTCCTGATCCTCTCCCTGGCCGGTGCCGCCATCGGCGCCCGCCTCTTCGGTCTGCGGCCGCTGCCGCGGCCGGAGGAGCGCGTCCCATGAACGCCCTGCCGCTTCGGCAGCTCCTCGCTCCTGCCCTGGCGCTGGCGCTCGGCTGCGCGCAGGGTGAGCCGCCCGGCGCGCCCGCCGGCGGCGACCCGGGCCCGGGCCTCCTGCGCACCCCGGGCTGGTCGGCGCGAGCGCTGCTGCGCGGCGGAGCGGGCCCGGCTCTGGTGCTCGAGGAGGTCCTGGTCGGGTTCGCGGTGCGGGCCGGCCCCTCGCGCCTGCGCCGGCTGGCCACGGACGCCTCGCCCGAGCGGACGTGGGCGGCGCCGGAGGGCCTGGTCATCGCCGACGCGGCCCGCCACCCCTCGGGGGAGGTGACGGCGGTCCTGGTCGGGGAGGACGGGGCCGTCTCGCTCGCCCGCCTGGCCCCGGACCTCGCCCCGATCGCCCTCGCGCCGCTGCACGACCCCGACCTCGCCGGCGACCCCTTCAACGCCGCCGCGGGCGAGACCGAGCTGCGCGCCCACCTGCTCTTCTCCCAGGGCACCGCCGCGCGCGCCGCCGCCGACGGGGAGCAGGTGGTGGTGGCGGTCGACAACGCCGCCAGCGAGCTCATCGCCTACCGCCTGTCCTTCGCGGACGGCTGGTCGACCCTCCGGCGCACGGTGGTCGAGCCGCCCACCGGCCTGACGCCCCTGATCCCCATCGGCGGCAGCTTCGACACCTTCGGCGCCATGGACGCCTGGTTCCGCCCGCTGCTGGGCGTCGACGACGACGGCAACGCCTACCTCGCCATCTGGGCCAGCCCGCGCCGCATCCAGCGCCACGCCGCGGCCTTCGGCGACGGCCTCGCGCCGCTGGCGAGCGACCCCGAGTCGGCCAACGACTCGGACGTGCTCCTCACCAAGGTCGGGCGGGACGGGGCGCGCGCCTGGTCGCGCGTGGTCGGCACGGCTCACGAGGACGAGCCGTACGCGCTCCGTGTCGCCGCGGGGCAGGTGGCCGTCGTCGGGCGGGCGCGCCGCAACCCGAGCTTCGACAACACCTTCTGGGACGGCTTCGCCGCCCTCACCTCGACGCAGGGCGAGCCGCTCGGGGCCCGCGCGCTGCAGCTCGACCAGTCGAGCATCTTCCTCGCGGTCGATCGGCTCGACGACGCGGGCTGGGTCGTCGGGGGCAGCGAGGGCTGGAGCCAGAACCCGGGCGGCCTCAGCGTCCTGTCGTTCGGCCGCGCCCTGCTGATCGGGCTGCCGGCGCTCGACGGCCAGCCGGTCCGGCGCGCGCTCCCGGCGGGTCCGCGCCACGCGGAGCTCCGCAGCGTGGTGGCCGGCGCCGGGATCGTCTCCTTCGCTGGCCACGAGGACGGCCCGGTGATGCACACCGGGGACGCCGACCCGGGCCTGATCCGTGGGACCGGCCTGGTCGGCGCCCTCCCGCGGTGAGGCGCCCGTAACCGCTGGCCTCCCTCCCCGTATCGAGAGGCAGCAACCGACCGGCCTTTCCGGCGGTGCCAGAGGAGAAGAACGAGATGAAGCACGGATTCCACGCAGTGGTGACGAGGCTCCTTGCGGTGGTCGCGATGGCGGCGTGGCTGCCCCAGCCGGCGCTCGCCGACACCATCACGCCGCCCGACGTTCCCCCCGGCCTCGGGGTCGAGGCGGGCCACAGGCCCTTCCTCGTCGGCCACGCCTACGGCACGCAGAACTACATCTGCCTGCCGTCGGGCCCCGGCTTCGCGTACAGCCTGTTCACGCCGGAGGCCACGCTGTTCGACGACGACGCCGAGCAGATCGTCACCCACTTCTTCAGCCCCAACCCCGACCCCTCCGACAACGGGACCATCCGGGCCACCTGGGAGGACTCGCGCGACTCGAGCAGGTTCTTCGGCGCGGTGGTCCTGGCGAGCACGGACGCCCGGTTCGTCGCCCGCGACGCGATCGCCTGGGTCCTCCTCTCCAGGGCCGGCGTGCAGGATGGTCCGACCGGCGGCGACCGGCTGGCGAAGACCACCTTCGTCCAGCGCGTGAACACGGCAGGAGGCGTGGCGCCATCGACCGGCTGTGCCTCGGCCGCGGACATCGGCCGGAAGGCCTTCGTGCCCTACACGGCGGACTACGTCTTCTACAGGCGCAAGGGCGAGACCTGATCGGCGCGGCAGGCCGCAGGGTCGTACGAGGGCCGCTCCGCGAGGGGCGGCCCTCCTCGTCGGTCCTCGCAGGGTTCACCGCCCCGAGGCACGGCGCGGCGCAGCGCGCGGTGCGGGCCTGCGACTCGGCTTCGCAGGCGACGAGGGAGCGCCCCGCGCCGTCGCGATCGCCCTCTCGGCCAGCGGCTTCAAGATCGCATACCCCTTCTCGTTGGGGTGCACGCCGTCGTCGCTGACGCCCGGCTTCATCTGGCCGTCGGGGCCCGCGAGCGCAGCGTGGTAGTCGAGGAAGATCCAGCCCGCGGAGGCGCAGGCGCGAGCCACCCGCTTGTTCAGTTCGACGATCAGCGCGGCCGGCTCCGGGCCGGTGCGCCCTGGGTAGTCGGCCGCGGGGGGCGCGCCCACCAGGATCGGGGCGATGCGGTGGAAGCGCGCCAGCTCCGCCATCGAGCGCAGGTTCCCCTCGATCTCGGCGAGGCTCGACGGCCCGGTGAAGCCGGCGATGTCCGCCAGCCCGCCCTGGATGATCACCGCCGCCGGCCGGAGGTCGATGACGTCCTGGCGGAACCGGATCAGCAGCTGCGCCGTGGTCTGGCCGGCGACGCCGCGGTTCAGGTAGGGCCGGCCCGGGAAGAACGGCGTGGCCTTGCCCCAATTCTCCGTGATCGAGTCGCCCAGGAAGACGACGCGGCCCGGCGGCGCGGCCGGCAGCCTCGCGTTCTCCGCGGCGTACTCGTGGAGCCCGCCGAAGTCGCGGAGGCTGCGCAGGACCTGCCACTGGGGCGGGTCCTGGGGCGCGGCGGCCGGAGGTGCTCCGGCCTGGGCGCGCGCCTCGGCGGTGATGAAAGCCAGGCTGAGGAGGAGGAGCCGGCTGGTCCGGGCGGTCATGTGGGTGTGAGCCTAATGGGAGTGGGCTCCGGGGACATCGTCGCGCTCGGGGCCTCCGCGCCCCGGGGCAGGTCCCCCGTCCCGCACCCCGGGTGCGCGCATGTCTCGCGAACCCGGCCGGCTGTCTCACCGTGAGACGCGGAACCCGGGCGCCGGAGCGCGCCGCAGCGCTGCCGCCGGGAGCACCGCCGGTGGGGGTGTCTCAGGCGCCCGCGCGCGGGGCGTGGCCCCCTCGTTGCAGTCAGGGCCGGCGAGGCAGCGCCTCGCCGAATGGTCGCGAGCGCGCCCGGAACCGGAGATCCACCATGACGTGCCCTCGCCCGACCCCGCTCGCCCTGGCGCTGCCGCTCCTCGCGGCGCTCGCCGCCTGCTCCCCGCGGAGCGCCCCGGAGGTCGCGATCGCGCCGGCCGCCATCGCGCCGGCCGCCATCAGCGCCTCCGACTCGGTCGCCGTGACCGCCGGCCTGTTGACGATCCCCGTCGGCGGCAAGCCCAGCAACTCCCTGGTCATCTTCCCGGCCCTGGACGCGGGGCTTCCCACCCCGAGCCAGGTCGTCCTCAGCGTCGGCAGCGGGTGCACGCCGCACGGCGCCGCCTACTACGACCTCGACCACGCGCTGGTGGCCTGCCAGGGCGGGAGCAAGGTGCTGGTCGTGCAGGTGTCCACGGCCTCGGTGGTCGCCACCATCGACACCTCCGGAAAGTACAACGGGATGGGCACCATCGCGGTCTCGCCCGACCTCCAGTTCGCACTCGGCGCCACCGACACCACGCTGGCGGTCATCCGGGCCCCCTTCGCCGCGGGCGCCACCGTCTCCACCCTCGCGCTCCCCAGTTCGGCGGGGACCGGGCACACGCAGGTGGTGGTCTTCGACGCCTCGGGCACCGCCTGGGTCCGCACGGCCTCGCACATCGTCTCGATCCCGCCCCCGTACACCTCGATCGCCTTCTCCATCTTCCTCACCGGGGGCGGCAGCATCGCCGTCTCGCCCGACGGCAAGAAGCTCATCGCCCCTGACTTCGCCGGATCGGTCCTCCGCATCTTCACCGCCCCCTTCAGCGCCGCCTCCACCCCGGCGAGCGTGACCGTCGCGGGCGCCGACTTCGGCGGCGTGGCGATCAGCCCGGACGGGAAGTTCGCGATCACGGCGAGCGTGACCGCCTCGACGGCCTGGGTGGTGCGGGCGCCGTTCGGCGCCCTCTCGGCGGTCGAGACCCTGGCCATGCCGGCGAGCTCCGGCGGGTTCGAGGACGTCTCCATCAGCGGCGACGCCAGGATGGCCGTCCTCGGCGGCGGCGCCTTCGCCGCCTCGCCGCTCGTCGCCATCCGGGCGCCCTTCACGGCGGCCGGCGCCACCACCTACGCCATCCCCGTCACCGGCGGCACCCGGGGCGCCGGGGCGTACCGCTTCGTGCCGATGACCTTCGCGCCCAAGCCCACCGTGTCCCTCTCCGCGCCCCCGGGCGCCACCACCGGCGCCGACCTCACCGCCACCCTCACCTACGGCAACGCCGGCAACGTCGATCTCACCGGCACCGTGCTCCGGGTGCCCATCCCCGCCGGCACCAGCTTCGTCTCGGCGAGCGACGGCGGCTGGCGCTCGGGCGTGGGAGAGAACATCCTCTGGATGCCCGGCACCATCCCGGCCGGCGCGACGGGGCTGACGGTCTCCTTCACGCTCCGGGTCACCGCCTCGCCCGGCGAGGCCCTGAGCCTGGCGAACGCGGTCATCGTGGGCGATGGCACCGCCGAGACCGTCGCGCCGACGGTCTCCGTCCCGGTGAGCGCGCCCCCCGCCGTCTGCGGCAACGGCGCGGTGGAGGCGCCGGAGCAGTGCGACGACGGCAACACCGACCCGGCCGACGGCTGCTCGGCCAGCTGCGCGCTCGAGCCCGGCTACACCTGCCCCACCGCGGGCGCCGCCTGCCGGCCGGTGATCGGCGACGGCCTCCCGACCGGCGGCGAGCAGTGCGACGACGGCAACGCCGTGGGCGGCGACGGCTGTGACGGCGCCGGCCAGCTCGAACCCGGCTCGGCCTGCTCCTCCGCCGGCCCGAACCTGGTCCAGAACGGCTCGTTCGACGAGGGCGCGGCCGGCTGGACGAGCGGCTACGCCTGGGCGAACCCGGCGACGCCCGGGGCCCTCTCCGCCGAGAGCACGTGGTCGGTGGGGAGCGACGGCCACCTGCTCGACGCCACCATCCCCGCCGGCTTCCGGGACGCGGAGGGGAGCGCCGCCAACGCGGCCGCCTACTTCAACGGCGGTCCGGCGCCGCTCGGCGTCCTGAGCCAGGTGGTCACGCTCACCGCGGGCCGGACCTACGTGCTCTCGATGTCCGCGACCAACTGGCGCGGCGCCGACGGCGCGCCGTCCCCGCGGCTCTCCATCTCCATCGGCGGCCAGCGGCTCACCACCAGCCCGACCCTGGCCTCCTCCGGCTGGGTGCGGGTGGCCGGCACCTTCGTGGCCGCCTCGAGCGGCCCGGCCACGCTGCAGGTGGTGAACGACGTCACCGCCGCCACCGGCAACGACTTCGCGGTGGACGCCGTGAGCCTGCGGGAGGCCGCCCCCCAGGCGTGCGCCACGGTCTGCGTCCGGGACGACGAGTGCGGCGCGGCCAGCGCCGGCGCCTGGTGCGACACCACGGCCATCGGCCACCCGGGCCTCTGCGCCGCGCCGCTCCCCCCGGGGGCGCCCATCCCCACCATCCCGCACCGCGATCCGGCCGATCCGGCGCTCGACGGCACCTGCACGCCGGAGAACGCGCGGACCGTCTGCGACGGCGGCGCCTGCAACGCCACCACCGGCACCTGCGCCTCGACCTCGGGCGCGTGCGTCGAGGCCTCGCAGTGCGCCTCGAACGTCTGCCTGGTCGGGGCGTGCACGCCGCAGTACCGGGTGACCATCCGGACCGACGGCACCGCGGAGGCGAGCCTCTCCGGCGCCACCACCCAGATCCTCCTGGCGGGCGAGGCCACCAGCGCCGTCACCGCGATCGCGCCGCCGGCCCACAACTTCGCCGGGTGGACCGGCACGGGCGGCTTCACCAGCGTCGACAACCCGCTGGTCGTCACGGGCGTCGCCGGCGACCTCGAGCTCACGGCCCGCTTCGCGGGCGCCGGGTCGATCGCCGCGGTCTCGGGCGACGGCCAGTCCGCCACCGTCGGCACCGCCTACGCCGCCCCGCTCTGCCTCGCCGTCCGTGACACCGACGGCGTCCTCCTCGCCGGCGCGCCGGTCCAGATCGCCGTGCCCGGGGACGGCGCGTCCGCCACCCTCACCGCGGCGCTCTCCACCGGCGCGGACGGCGTCGCCTGCACGGACGTGACCGCCAACACGGTGGCGGGCCCGGTCTCCATCTCGGCCACCAGCGGCCCGGCGAGCGCCCCCGGCGTCGCCACCCTCACCAACGCGCCGGGCGCCCCGGCCGCGTGGGAGTACGCGCACGGCGCGGCGGCCGAGCAGTCGGCCACGGTCGGCGCGGCCTTCGCGAAGCCCCTCTCGCTCCTCGTCCGCGACGGGCACGGCAACCCGGTGCCGGGCGTGCTCGTCACCTTCGGCCACCACGGCGGCAGCGGGCTCGAGGCCATCCTCTCGTCGGGCAGCGCCACGACCGACGCGTCCGGCGTCGCCGAGGTGACCGCCAGCGCCGGCCGCGTGGCCGGCTGGGAGTCGCTCGAGGTGGCCTTCGGCGGCCTGCCGCCCGTCACCGCGTTCACGCTGCGGGCCACGCCGGACGTCCCCGGCGCCCTGGCCGCGGATCCCCGCTCGACCCCCCAGACCGGCCGCGTGGGCGGTGAGCCCTTCGCGGTGCCGCTGGGCGTCACCGTCACCGACCGGTGGGGGAACCCCGTGCCGGGCGTCGCCGCGTCCTTCACGGCGAGCGGCGCCGTCCCGTGCGCCCGGCTCGCCGCCGCGAGCGCCCTCACCGACGGGACCGGCCGCGCCGAGGTGCTGGCCAGCTCCGGGACCCTGGCCGGGACCTGCGTGGTGACCGTCGAGGTCGCCGGGCTCCAGGCGACCTTCTCGCTGACCAACACCGTCGGTGAGCCCGGCGCCATCCTGGTCGCGGGCGGCGGGGAGCAGCGGGCCAGCGTGGACGGCGCCTTCGCCGCGCCGCTGGTCGTCGAGGTCCAGGACGCCTGGGGCAACCCCGTCCCCGGGGTCCTGGTCGGCTTCCAGGTCTCCGGCGCGGCCGCGACCGCCACCCTGTCGGCCTCGTCGCTGGTGACTGGCGGCGACGGCCGGGCCAGCGTCACCGCGAGCCCGGGCACGGTCGCCGGCACCTTCCAGGTCACCGCGTCGGCCCAGGGCGTGGCCGCGCCGTCGACCTTCTCGCTCACGCTCGACCCCGGCGCCCCCGCCGCCGCGGCCACCAACCCGGTCTCGGACGGGCAGGCCGCCCAGGTCGCCAGCGGGTTCCAGAACCCGCTCTCGGTCGTCGTCCGCGACGCCCACGGCAACCCGGTCCCCGGCGTGCTCGTCACCTTCTCCGCGCCGGGCACCGGCGCACGGGCCGACCTGTCGGCGACCTCGGCGACGACCGGGGCCGACGGCGTCGCGAGCGTGCTCGCCACCGCGGGCACCGTCGCGGGCGCCTACCAGGTGACCGCGCGGGTGGAGGGGGCGGAGAGCCAGGTCACCTTCGCGCTCTCGAACCAGCCCGGCGTCCCCAACGTCCTCTCGTCGATCGACGCCACGCTCCGGGAGGCCACCGTGGACGCGTCCCTCGGGACCCTCTCCGTCTCGATCCGCGATCGGTTCGGCAACCCCGTGCCCGGCGTGGAGGTGACCTTCACCGCCCCGGCCACCGGCGCCACCGCCGTCCTCGGCGCCAGCCGCGCCACCACGGACGCGGACGGCCTCGCCGCCGTGACCGCGCGGGCCGGGACCACCAGCGGCGCGTACGAGGTGGTGGCCTCCGCCGAGGGCGTGGCCTCGGCGGTGCGCTTCGCCCTGGTCAACGCGCCGGGCGCCCCCGCGGCGCTGCTCGCCGGGCCCACCAGCCAGGACCAGTCCACCCGGGTCGGCGAGCCGTTCGGCGCGCCGCTCACGGTCACCGTGCTGGACGCACACGGGAACCCGGTGCCCGGCGTGCCGGTCGGGTTCGCCTGCCCGGCCGCGGGCGCCACCTGCGCGCTCGACGCGGGCTCCGCCCTGACCGACGCGCGCGGCGAGGCCACCGTCCACGCGACGGCGGGCACCCGCCCCGGCACCCTCGACGTGACCGCCACGGTCGAGGGGTTCGACCCGGTGGCCCTGCACCTCCAGGTCCTGGTCGGGCTCCCTGGCTCGATCGCCTCCACGGGCGGCGCCTCGCAGCAGGCGCCCGTGCTCTCGGCCTACGCCGACCGGCTCGGGGTGGTCGTCGAGGACGCCTTCGGCAACCCGGTGCCCGGCGTCGAGGTCGCCTTCGAGGTGGTGACCTCCGGCCCGCAGTCGGTGGTGCTCGGCGCGGCGTCGGCCACGACCGACGCCGCCGGCCTCGCCAGCGTCCCGGCCGCGGCCAACGCCTCCAGGGGCACGGTCCAGGTGCGCGCCCGCGCGCCGGGCGTGGCCAGCCCGGTCGAGTTCACGCTCACCAACACGCCCCTCGACGCGGCCCTCGCCCTCGACGTCCAGCTCCCCGTCTTCGGCACGGTCATCACCGAGGCGGGCACCAGCCACCTGCGCGCCCGGGTCGGCCCGGACGCCGGCGGGGCCCCGCCCACCGGCACGGTCACCTTCCGGGCGACGCGCACCATCGAGCTGGTCCCCGGGCAGGCCGGCGTGACCCAGGACGGCGACGCCATCGTCGCCCGGCTCGTGGGCGGCGCGGTGGACGTGGAGGTGAGGGTGGTCGGCTGGCGCTCGCGCACGCTGGAGGCCAGCTACGCGCCGGACGAGGCCGGCGCGCTCACCTGGAACCCGGTGACCACCTCGGTCGATCTCGTGGCGGACGTGCCCCACCAGAAGCACGGCGGCGGCTGCTCCACCGGCGGCGACCCGGTGGTGAGCGCCGTGCCCCTGCTGCTGCTCGCGCTCCGCCTCCGCCGGCGACGCGCCCACGCCCCCTCCACGGGGAGGACGTCCTCGGTGCGGCGCGGCCTCCTCGTGGCCGCGCTGGTCGGCGGGCTCCTCCCCGGCGCCGCCCAGGCTCAGTGGACCGTCGGGCTCCGCACCAGCGTGGCCGTCGCCGGGGGCGACGCCGTGAAGGGGAGCCCGATGTCCGACGGCGTGAAGCGCCAGTTCCCGGTGGAGCTCGAGGTGAGCCGCCGGCTGCTGCCCTGGCTCGACGTCGGGGCCCTCGGGGCCTGGGGCGTCGGCCAGGTCGGCGCGACCTGCCAGGGCTCCTGCAGCGCCTCGGTGCTGCGCCTCGGGATCCAGGCGGCGTGGCGGCTCGACCCCGTCGGGGAGGTCCTCCCGTGGGTCGGCCTCGGCGTCGGCTACGAGTGGGCGCGGTACCGCGTGAGCGAGGGCGGCGACACGCTCCGGGTCACGCTCCGCGGCGTCGAGCTGCTCCAGCTGCAGGGAGGCGCCGACTGGAGCGTCGGCACGCGCCTCACCATCGGGCCCTTCGCCTCGGTGGCCCTCGGGCGCTACGACCACCTCACCGTGGGGAGCCCCTTCGGCGAGTCCAGCGGCGGCGTGCCCTCGAGGGCCACGCACGCCTGGTTCGGCCTCGGGGTCCGGGGGAGCTGGCGGCTCTGATTCCGTGCGGGGCACGGCCGTGAGCCCGGCGGTCGGGCGGCCCGCGAGGGCGGGTTCCAGCGCGCCGGCGGCGTCCTCGATCAGGAGGACGTCGCCGCGCCGATCCAGGCCGCCGGGGCGGACGGTGGGGGCGCGGCCGGACAGTGCGGGTGGAGGTCGCGAGGCCCGACCCGCGGGTGACCGATCGTCTCAGCCGACGGCTTTGCGTCGCACGCTGAGACGGGCGGTGCGGGCGCCAGCGGAGCCGGCGGATCCCGGGCCGGTCTGCGGGGGGTTGACCGCCCGTCGCCTCCCGGTCGGCCACCGCCCCCGGCGCGCCGCGGATCCGGCCGGCGTCTCGCCGGCGACGGGGGCGCGATGGCACGAGGGTGGCAGTCCCTCCGGTGCCACCGCGCGGCACGCGCGCGGCCTGTCGCACCAACACCCGGAGGCATCGACGTGAACCGAACCAACACCTTCTCCCTGCTCGCCGCCGTCGCGGCGCTGGCCACCTCGGCGTGCACGACGGATTCCTCGTCCGCGCCCGGGCTCGAGCTCCTGCCCGAGCCGGCCGGGGTTCACTGCCCATACGGCGGCGTCCAGGTCCGCTCCGGTGCGGAGGCGCCGAGCTACATCTGCAACGGCGCCCCGGGCACCGCGGCCGAGTCCCCCGCCATCACCTCCGAGCCCGCCGGGCCGAACTGCGCGGCCGGCGGCGTGAAGATCCAGGTCGCGGGCGCGGAGGCGAGCTTCCTCTGCGCGGGGGTGGCCGGCGCGGACGGCTCGACCGCGACCGTCACCCCCGAGGCCGCCGGCGCGAACTGCGTGGCGGGCGGGCTCCGGGTGCAGGTCGGATATGGCGAGGCAACCTACGTCTGCAACGGCGTGGCGGGCGCGAGCGGCGTCCCCGGCTCGCCTGGCGCGGACGGCCAGGGCGCCTCGATCGCGGTCGAACCGCCGGGAGCGAACTGCGCCAGCGGCGGCGTGAAGGTCCAGGTGGGTGACGGGACCCCGAGCTACGTTTGCAACGGGGCGCCGGGGGCCGCCGGGAGCAATGGCTCGAATGGCGCCAACGGCGCCGGCGCGACGGTCACCCCCGAGCCGGCGGGCGCCATGTGCGCCTACGGCGGCGTGAAGGTGCAGGTCGGTGAGGGCGCGCCCAACTACGTGTGCAACGGCGCCCCCGGCGCCGACGGGAGCCCGGGGGCCGATGGCTCGAACGGCGCGGACGGCGCCGACGGCGCCGACGGCCAAAGCGCCTCGGTGACGCCGGAGGCCGCTGGCGCCAGCTGCACCTACGGCGGCGTGAAGGTCCAGGTGGGCTCGGGGACCCCGAGCTATGTCTGCAACGGCGCGCCTGGCGCGCCGGGGGCCGACGGGACCCCGGGCTCGAATGGCGCCGACGGCGCCAGCGCGACGGTCACCCCCGAGCCGGCGGGCGCCAGCTGCGCCTACGGCGGCGTGAAGGTCCAGGTCGGCGAGGGCGCGCCGAGCTACGTGTGCAACGGCGCGCCGGGCGCCGACGGCAGCCCCGGCTCGAACGGCGCCGACGGCGCCACTGGTGCGGATGGCCAGAGCGCCTCGGTGACGCCGGAGGCCGCTGGCGCCAGCTGCACCTACGGCGGCGTGAAGGTCCAGGTGGGCGCCGGGACCCCGAGCTACGTCTGCAACGGGGCGCCGGGGGCCGCCGGGAGCAATGGCTCGAATGGCGCCGACGGCGCCAGCGCGACCGTCACCCCCGAGCAGGCGGGCGCCATGTGCGCCTATGGCGGCGTGAAGGTGCAGGTCGGCGAGGGCACGCCCAACTATGTGTGCAACGGCGCCCCCGGCGCCGACGGGAGCCCGGGCGCCGACGGCTCGAACGGCGCCAACGGCGCCGACGGCCAGAGCGCCTCGATCACCCCGGAGGCCCCGGGCGCCAACTGCACCTACGGCGGCGCGAAGGTCCAGGTGGGCTCGGGGACCCCGAGCTACGTCTGCAACGGCGCGCCGGGCGCGCCGGGGGCCGACGGGACCCCGGGCTCGAACGGCGCCGACGGCGCCAGCGCGACGGTCACCCCCGAGCCGGCGGGCGCCAACTGCGCCCACGGCGGCGTGAAGGTGCAGGTCGGCGAGGGCACGCCCAACTATGTGTGCAACGGCGCGCCGGGGAGCACCGGCGCGGATGGCGCGAGCCCCGCGGTCACCCCGGAGCCGGCCGGCGCGAACTGCACGTACGGCGGCGTCGTGATCCGGGTCGGGGCGGGCACGCCAAGCTACGTCTGCAACGGCGCCCCGGGTGCCCCGGCCGAGGGCCAGGGCGCGACCGTGACCCCCGAGGATCCTGGCCCGAACTGCCGATACGGCGGGGTGAAGATCCAGGTCGGGACGGGCACGCCGCAGTATGTCTGCGACGGCACGCCGGCCCCGTGCTCGTTCGACACGCCGCCCGTGGTGACCTCGTTCACCATGTCGATGGCGGACGCTCCGTACACCGCGACCGTCACCGTGGACTACCAGGGGGTCCGTGACCTGGACTTCGCGTTCATCGCCGAGGGCGGGTACTACACGCGGATCGGCTCGACCAATCAGTTCACCTTCACGCCCACCACCTTCGGCGGCGGTCCCTTCACGCACTACGTCCTGGTGGAGAACGGCTGCTACCTCGACATGGGCTCCCTCACCGGCGTCTACACGCCGCCCGGTGCGGTGACCGGGGCCTCCGCCTCCGGCGGGGCGCTGGCGGTCTCCTTGTCCTGGACCAACCCCACGCAGGCCAGCTTCGACCACGTCGAGATCAGCGGGAACGGCTTCACCACCGTCAACGTGGCGAAGCCGGCCACCAGCACCTCCATCGGCGGCCTGACCGCCGGGGTCACGTACACCTTCACGCTCCGGGCGGTGGACGCGGCGGGACGCAAGTCCACGCCCGTGCAGGTCAGCGCCACCCCGTTCGCGGGGAAGATCATCTTCGTGTCGAGCTACATCTACCAGGGTGGCGGCGTCGGGACGATGAACGCCACCTGCCAGGCCCTGGCCAGCAGCGCCGGGCTGCCGGGCACGTTCGTCGCGCTCGTCTCCTCGAGCACGCAGAACGCCAAGGACCTCACCGCGGCGGGCGTTCCCTTCGCCAACACGAAGAACGAGATCATCGCGACCAGCTCGGCCACGCTCTGGGGCTCGCCCTATGCCCTCAAGGCCGTGCGGTACGACGTCGGCGGCAACGACCTGGGGGCCCAGCAGGTCTGGACCGGGACCAACTCCACCGGCATCCGGTCGGGCGCCGCCTACACGTGCAACGACTGGACGTCGACCGCCAGCTCGACCAACGGCTCGGCCGGCAACAGCACGGGCACGTCGCAGACCTGGATCTACACGGGCGCGCTCCCGACCTGCAACACCTCGCACCCGTTCTACTGCGTGCAGCTCTGAGGCGCCGCGGGCGGCGTCCGGCCCCGGGCCGGGCGCCGCACCCCGGTGTCTCGTCCTGCGACGCGAGACACCCCGCGAGACAGGCGCGGACCCATGGCCGCCCGCGTCGACGACGGAGCGGGCCTTGCGAGGGGGTCGGACCCTGGTAGATTCGCGGCGTGAAGAGCGGGTCGGCCAGCATCCTCATCGTCGACGACGACGCCGGGGTGCGCGTCCCCGCCTGCGCCTGGCTGCACGCCGCCGGCCTCACCGCGCACGGCGTCGCCACGGTGGGCGCGGCGCTGGAGTTCCTCGAGGGCTTCGTGCCCGACGTGGTGGTCCTCGACCTCGAGCTCCCCGACCGCCCCGGGCTCGAGCTGCTCCAGCTGCTCTCGCTGCGCCACCCGCAGCTCCCGGTGCTGGTCCTCACCGCCCACCGCGACGCCGAGGTGGCGGTGGCGTGCATGAAGGCCGGCGCCTTCGACTACCTCGTGAAGCCGGTGGACGAGCCGCGCCTGGTGACCACCGCGGCCAACGCGCTGCGCCACGCGCAGGTGGCGCGCGCCATGGCCGGGCTGGAGCGGGCGCTCGCCGAGTCCGGGCGCGACCCGCGCACCGCCCGGTGGCGCGCCGTCGAGCGGGTGGCCTCGCGCGACCTGGGCGTCCTCCTCGTGGGCGGGGATGCGGGGGGCCGGGAGGCCTGCGCCCGCGCCATCCACGGCGCCTCCCCGAGGGCGGCGGGGGCGTTCCAGGCGGTGGACTGCGGGGCGGGGCCGCGGGGGCGCGCCCTCGGCGGGCCGGAGCGCTGGGGCGGCCTGGCGCGCGGGACCCTGTTCCTCGACCGGCTGGAGCGCCTCGCGCCCGAGGAGCAGGACGTGCTCGCGGAGCGCCTCGGGGGCGCGGCCCGCGCCCGGGGGGGCGCCCCCGACGGCGTCGACGTCCGCGTGCTGGCCGGCACCGGCGGGGAGCTGGAGGCCGAGGTCCGCGGGGGCCGGTTCAGGGCGGATCTCCTGATGCGGATCGCCGTCGATCGCATCGAGCTGGAGGGCGTGGCCCCGGCCGACGCCGTGGGCGGGTCGCAGGACGCCATCTCCCTCGCCGACCGCGAGCGCGCCGCCATCCTGGAGGCGCTGGCGCGCTCCCGCGGCAACCGGGCCGACGCCTCGCGGCAGCTCGGCATCAGCCGGGCCACCTTCTACCGGAAGCTCAAGCAGTACGGGATCGAGTGACGACCGCGCCGACCGTCCCGGATGCCGCGGCGGGCGCCCTCCGGGGCGCCCGCTTCGCCGATCCGGCCCTGGAGACGGCCTACCGCGCCGCCCGCCTCCCCGAGGACGCCCGCGGGACGATGTTCTTCACGCTGGTCCTCGGGCTCGCCCCGCTGCTCTTCATCGCCAACGACCTGGCCTTCCTCGGCAGCGGCCCGCGGTTCCGCCTGCTCACCGCGCTGCGGATCGGGTGGGCCCTCGCGTCGATCGGGCTCGCGGTGGCCCAGCGGCGGGCCTCGAGCGCGCCGCGCCTCCACGCGCTGGCCGCGGCGGCGGCGCTCGGCTCGGTCCTGCTCTTCACCTTCCTCAACACGCAGCGGCCGCGCGGGTACCTGCTCCACGCGGCCGTCGACGTGGCGGTGGCGAACGCCCTCTGGACCATGCTGCCGGTCCCCTTCGCCCTGCAGGGCGCGCTGGCGCTGCTCTACACGGCGCTCGAGGCGGTCATCGTGGTCGGCTGGCGCGACACGCCCCCCGCGGGCTTCGCGTCCATCGGCCTCGCCTTCCTCCTGGTGAACACCATCGGGGCCGCCACCGGCCGCCGGCTCCAGATCTCGCGCCGGCGCGAGTGGCTGGCCCTGCGCCACGAGCGCGAGGGGCGGGAGGCGGTGGCCGCCGCGCACCGGGCCGCGCAGGAGGCGAGCCGCGCCAAGAGCGCCTTCCTGGCGGGCGTGTCCCACGAGATCCTGACCCCGCTGAACCCCATCCTCGGCTTCTCCGAGCTGCTCCTGGCGCGGAGGAACGACCCGGCCGATCGCGAGGCGCTGCAGGCCATCGCCGCGAGCGGGCGGGTCCTGCACGGCCTGATCACCGACGTGCTGGACCTCGCGGCCGGCGAGGCGGCCGAGGGGCGCGTCGAGCCGGCGCCCTGCGACGCGGGGGAGGTCCTCGGCCAGGTGGTCAAGGTGATGGAGCCCCGGGCCGCGGAGAAGGGCCTGGCGCTCGTGGTGGAGGCCCCGTCGCGCCCGCCCGCGGTGCTGGTGGACGGGGCCCGGCTGAGCCAGGTGCTCCTCAACCTGGTGTCGAACGCCGTGCGGCACACCGCGGCCGGGTCGGTGACGCTCTCCCTCGAGGCGAGGGCCGCGGCGCCGGGGGCGCTGGACCTCCTGCTGCGGGTGTCGGACACCGGCCCGGGCGTCGCGCCGGCGGAGCGCGAGACCATCTTCGAGCCGTTCCGGCGCGGCGGGGGCGTCGCCGCCACGCCGGGCCAGGGCTTCGGGATCGGGCTGGCGCTGAGCCGCCGGCTGGTGGAGCGGATGGGCGGCGCGCTGGTGCTCACGGACGGAGGCGGGGCGGGGGCGACGTTCGAGGTCCGCCTGCCCGGGCTCCGCCTCGCGCCGGAGGTGTCCGCGGACGGGCCAGCGGCGCTGGCCCCGGTGGCGGACGTCGTGTCGGCGCGCGGCACGATCCTGATCGTGGACGACGAGCCCACCAACCGGGCCCTGCTGCAGGCCTACCTGCGCGGCCAGCCGGTGGAGGTGCTCGAGGCGGCGAGCGGCGAGGAGGCCATCGCCCTCCTCGAGGCCAGCCCGCCCGAGGTGGTGCTGCTCGACCTGGCGATGCCCGGCCTCGACGGCCAGGCGGTGCGGCGCTGGGCGGGCGGGCGCGCCGGGCTCGAGGCCGTGCGCTTCGTCGCCGTCACCGCGCACGCGAACCGCCAGGAGGTGCCGGAGCGGTTCGACGCCTGGCTCGCGAAGCCCGTCTCCCGGGCCGCGCTGCTCGCCACGCTGGCCGGGCTGCTGCCCGCGGTGGGGCGGCGGGACGCCGGGGCCGGTGTCGACGGGGGCGGGGGCGGGGCAGCGGCGGCGGCCGCGACCCTGCCCGACGCCGAGCGGGTGGCGCTCCGGTCCGCGGCGGCCGAGCTCGCGGCGGTCCCCCTGGCGGCGCCGGCGCGCGCGCTCGCCGAGCGTGCGGAGCGGCTGGCCGTGGCCCACGGCGTGCCCGCGCTGCAGGGGTGGGCGGCCGACCTGCGGGCCGGCGCCGACGCCCTCGACGCGCGGCGCGTGCGGGCGACGCTCGCGGCGCTCGACGCGGTCCTCGCGCCGGGGCCCTGAGTCGGGTTCACGCCCGGTCGCCGCACCCGAGGGTCCGCCGCTGTCTCACTCGCGGAGCGGGTGTCTCGGCGTGAGACGGGGCGCTGGCGCCCTGCGTGCGGCGGATGGCCCGGCGATTCCAGGGGGTTGGCCGCGTCGGGACGCCGACCGGTGGCTCGAGGACCGACGGGCCGTCCTGCACGGTGACCGCCCCGTCGGGGCACGGGCGTGGCAGGGGCGGGTGGTCGTGGCGCCGCGGCTTCCCCGCGCCCCGACCACGACCTGGAGGTCCCCCCCGTGAATCGAATGAACCGCATCCACCCGCCGGCGGCCCATCACCGCCGCCCGGGCGCCGTCCACGCGCTCGTCCTGGCCACCCTCGCCTCGCTGGCCGCCTGCGCCAACTCGACCCCTCCCCTCGACGTCACCACGCGGGTCGAGGCCGCGGGGGCGAACTGCGCGCTGGGCGGGTGGCGCATCGACGTGCGGCGGGGAAACACCATGACCACCGCCTACACCTGCAGCGGGCCCGGCGGCGCCAGCGCGACCGCCGCGGTCGCGGACGAGCTCCCGGGTGCGAACTGCGCCGCCGGGGGCAAGGCCATCACGACCTCGGTCGGCGGTGGCGCCGCCGTCGTCTCCTACGTCTGCGACCCGGAGACCTCGCCCGTCGCCGCGAGCGCGGTCGGCACGGCGGAGGGGCCGGGCGCGGAGTGCGCCGGCGGCGGCGTGCGGATCCAGTCCGGTGCGGGCGCCCCCCGCTACGTCTGCCTGGCGGCGCCCGTGCCGGAGGGGCTGGGCGTCGCCGTGCGCGACGCGGGCGCGGCCTGTACGACCGGCGGCGCGTCGATCCAGGTCGCCGACGCCAGTCCCGTCGACGTGTGCAACGGCGTGACCGGGAGCGCCATCACCCTGGCCGACGAGGCGCCGGGCTCGCACTGCCCGAACGGCGGCCTCTTCATCCAGGTGGCGGACGGGACGCCGGGGTACGTGTGCAACGGCGTGGACGGCGCCGATGGCACCGACGGTGTCGACGGTGTCGACGGCCAGGGCGCGTCGGTCGCGGCCGAGCCCCCCGGCGACCACTGCCCGTTCGGTGGAATCTCGGTGAGCGTCGGGCCCGACCGGACCTACGTCTGCAGCGGGGCGCCGGGCGCGGACGGCACCAACGGCACCAACGGCACGAACGGCACCGACGGTCAGAGCGCCGCCGTCACCGTCGAGCCCCCCGGCGCGAACTGCACGTTCGGCGGGGCCAGGATCCAGGTCGGCGAGGGCCAGCCGAGCTACGTGTGCCACGGGGCGCCCGGCCTGCACGGTCTGGATGCGACCGTCACGCCGGAAGGCCCCGGCACGAGCTGCCCGCTCGGCGGGGTCAAGATCCAGGTCGGGAATGGCGAGCCGAGCTACGTGTGCCACGGCGAGCGCGGGGCCGACGGCCTGAGCGCGACCGTCACGCCAGAGGGCCCCGGCGCCAACTGCCCGGCCGGCGGCGTCCAGATCCGGGTCGGGAGCGGCGAGCCGAGCTACGTGTGCCACGGCGAGCGCGGGGCCGACGGCCTGAGCGCGACGGTCACGCCCGAGGATCCCGGCGCCAACTGTCCCTACGGCGGGGTCAGGATCCAGGTCGGCGAAGGCGCCCCGGCCTACGCGTGCAATGGCGCCCCCGCGCCCTGCTCGCTGGCGGCGGGCCCCACGGTGACGTCGTTCACCATGGCGCAGACCGAGGCGCCCTACACGGCCACCGTGATCGTGGACAACCCCGGCCAGCGCCGCCTGACCTACATGTTCCTGGGGGAGGGCGGGCAGTACACGCAGATCGGCGCGTCGAACCAGTTCACCTTCACGCCCACCGTCCACGGGGCCGGGCCGTTCACGCACTACGTGATCGTCGAGGACGGCTGCTTCCTGGCCTCCCGCGCGCTGGCCCCCGTCTACACGCCGCCCGACGTGGTCACCGCGGCGTCGGCCACGCCCCTGCCGCTCTCGGCCAAGCTCGACTGGACCAACCCGGCGCAGGCCAGCTTCGACCACGTGGAGATCTCGGGGCCCGACTTCGCCACCGTCAACGTCGCCAGCCCCGCGACCACCGCCACCATCACCGGCCTCGCCGGCACGAGGCCCTACACCTTCACCATCAAGGCGGTGGACGGCGCGGGCCGGAAGTCGCCGGGCGTGCAGGTCTCCGCGACGCCCATCGACATCCGGAGGATCTTCATCTCGACCGGGAACTACGCGGGCGGTGGCGTCAGCGCGATGAACGCCACCTGCCAGGCGGAGGCGACGGCGGCCGGGCTCCCCGGGACCTACGCGGCGCTGGTCTCCACCTCGACCTCGAACGCGAAGGACCTCACGCCCGCCGGGTACCCGTTCGTGGACGTGGTCGGCACCACCCTCGCGCCGAGCGCGACCGCCCTCTGGACGACCGGCCCGCTGGTGCCCCTGCGCTACACGGCCACCGGCCAGCGCGTCGACGTGATCGTCTGGTCCGGGACCGGCAACTCCGGGTCGGTCTTCAACACCGCGTACACGTGCAACGACTGGACGGCGACCACGCCGGACGTCAACGGCATGTACGGGACGGCCTTCATCACGACCACGTGGATGGTGGCCGGGGCGCGGGGGTGCAACGAGGCCCACCCGTTCTACTGCGTCCAGCTCACCGGGGCGGCGCCCTCGCCGTAGGTCGCGCCCACGCCTCACCGTGGACCAGAGGCCCCGTCGCGCGCGATCGCGGCGGGGCCTCTCCTTTGGGGCGTCGGGGTGGTCGCCCGCGCCTACGCCAGCCGCTCGAGCGTGCGGACGGTCCGCTCGTTCTCCATGTCCCCGGTGTTGAGCGTCGACCTGGGCTCGAAGAGCAGGACGTGGCACTCCTCCGGCGCGAACGGCTGGTGCTCGGTGCCGCGCGGCACGATGATGAGCTCGCCGGGCTCGAGCGAGACCTCCCGGTCGCGGAAGCGCATCACCAGCCGCCCAGTCACGACGAGGAACAGCTCGTCCTCCTGATCGTGGTGGTGCCAGACGAACTCGCCCTGCAGCTTCGCGACCTTCACCTGCATGTCGTTCACGTCGCCCACGATCCGCGGGCTCCAGTGCTCGGCGAACGACGCGAACGCGCGGCCCAGGTTCACCTTGTCCATGCGGGTCCCTTCTCCTTCCCGGCCACGCAAGGTACCGGCGACCGCCAGTGATTCCATAGGACGAAGGCCCGGCTCCTGGAAAGGCGAAGGCCCTGAGGAGCGCCTCGACGGCCGGAGCGACCGACCCCATGTCCGTCCTCGGCGTCTACTCGCCCCGCTCGTCAACGGCGTCCCGGGCGATGAGCGTCAGGCGTCCGGGCGCGAACTCCATCGAGGGGACCACCATGAAGAGGTTGCTTGCCGCCGCGGCCGTGCTGTCCATCACCGGATGCGTCCACACGCAGATGATCGAGCTGACCGCGCCGGAGCGCGAGGGTCTCCGCGCCGCGATGGCCCAGCCGCTCACCTTCACCGTCCCCAAGGAGCAGGCCGGGGATGCCTGGGGCCGCGCCCAGAGCTTCGTCGGGCGCTTCAGCTCCATGAAGCTCCAGACCGCCAGCGAGTTCGTCATCCAGACCTTCAACCCGGTGGGCAGCAGCGTGGCGTACGGCTACTACGTGACGCGGACCCCGCTCGGGGCCGAGCACCAGTTCGAGGTGCAGTGCGTCTTCGGCAACATGTTCAGCGCAGAGGACGCCAACGCCAACGCGCACCTGGCCGCCCACTACATCTCGACCGGCCAGCTGCCGTGCCAGCGCTGCATCGCGCGTTGACGAGGACCCACGGCCGCGCACCACCGTGGAGCGGAGGAGGGGAGGCCAGGGGATGAAGCCACAGAGCAATCCAGGGGCCGATCCAGAAGCGAAGCGGAAGCCTCGTGTGGTCATCAGGAGGAGGGGAGAGACGATCTGGGACTCCGCCATGGACGGCGACCTGACCGCCGACGGCATGACGGCCAAGCTGAATGCCCGCCCCATCGACCCGCGCCTCCGGCAGAACGTCGGGGGTCTGGTGGGCCCGCCGCGCGAACCCGGTGAGGCGAGCGGACCGCGACCGGTGTCCCGCACGCCCCTGGACGTCTTCATGGACGACTACATGCCGCGGTGGATCCGGCTCTACTGCCGTCGCGCCTGGCGCCGTCCCCCCGAGTGGCGCCGCCGAACGGTGGAAGCCATCGTGGCGCGGCTGCGAAGCCTCGGCGCCTCGCGCCCCGAGGTGCTCCTGGGCCTCGCGGACGACCGCGTCTTCCAGGGGGAGCCGCCCCGGTGGCCGAAATCAGGTCAGGCCGAAAGGCGAAGGCCCTGACGCAACCCGGTTTCCCGAGGGACGTCAGGGCCTTCGAACTGTCGGGGCGACTGGATTTGAACCAGCGACCACTTGCACCCCAACGGCGTTCACGGAACGTGCAGGGGATGGTCAGGGGTCGCAAGGCCTCGCAACGACTCGCGATGGCCAGGACGGGGATTCCGCCGGCTCGCCGGATTTGGCCGGACATCGCAGAGATTTTGCTGCTGCCTTGCTGCTGGGATTCGGGACGCAGGGTCGCATGCTGACCGTGGCCGAGGCGGCGCGGCGGCTGCGGGTGTCCAGGGCGACGGTCTACAAGCTCGTCGCCGAGGGGCGGCTGGAGCACGTGCGGGTCGGGAACCAGATTCGGTTCCTCCCAGGGGCACTCGGCTCCGGCCAAGAGGCCGGCTGGCAAAGAAGGGGGAGGTCCGAGTAGGATAGGGACAAACGTAACACGGAGCCCGCCATGCCGAAGACCGTCGAGACCTACCGGACCACCAAAGCGCTGCGCGACCTCGTCCGCCGCGCCGCCAAGGTCGTCGACAAGCGCCCGTCCGAGTTCCTGCGCCAGGCGGCCGAGGAGAAGGCACGGGCCGTGCTGCGGGAGGCGGCTGGCGAGAACCTCCGCAAGCTGCTGGCACGGTTGCCCCCCGGCCGCGCGGCCTCCGACTCCGAAGCCGAGCGGCTGGGTGAGGAGGCAGGCAGGTTGGCCCGGAAGGGCGGCGCGTGAGGGTCGTCATCGACTCGTCGGTGGTGGTGGCCGCACTGGCCACCCCCAACCCGGAGTCGGCGTCCCGCGTGGTCCTCACTGCCGTCGCGGCCGGCCTGGTGGACCTGATCATCACCGACGAGTTGGAAGCCGAGTACCGCCGGGCCGTGGAGTACCCGCAGGTCAAGCGCTACGCGGCCAAGGTGGACCGGCAGGGGTTCGTCGACGCCATCGTGGCCGCCGCGGATCGAGTCGAGGCGGGCTCAGCCGCCGGCGCCGTGCTTGCCGACCCTGGAGACGACATGGTGGTGGCGGCCGCGATCGCTGGGGAGGCGGAGTTCCTCGTGACGCTGGACCGGCACCTGCTCGATCTGGGCGGGGTGGGCGGGGTGCCAGGCTCGAAGGTCGTCCGCCCGGGTGACTTCCTCGTGGAGCTGGGAAGGCGGCACTGAGGGCACATGGACGAGCGCCGCTGACATCTCCAGCGTGCGGGCGATGACTGCGTGAACGCCTACTGGGGACGGACCAGGCCGGCTGCGTCCTCCTGCGGAAGTGAATCCCGCAGGAACACCTTATAGCGGTCTCCGTTCGCATCCTTGACCGGGATCTGCGGGACCAGTTCGGGCGTCGTGCTGCCAAGGTATTGCTGGCGGAGCGCGCGGAGGCTCGCTGCATCAGTCCCCGTCGCCGAGCGCCCCTGGCCCCAGGAGGCTCTCGCAGCATCGAGTTCGCTGATGGCGACGTCCGAAGCGCTGAAGCCGAGCGGCCAGTCGAGGTAGTCGACCGGCAGCGGATCAGTCTCTTCGCGGACAACCTGGTATCGAACGTCACCGGTGACAGCAACTCCCGTGGACCAGAGCTCGGCCGCGATGGGCATGATCTCGGAGGCGGCCGTCTGCAGGCCGGGCGGAACAGGTTCGCCGCCACATCCCCCAAAGCAGAGAATCATCGAATCAAGCTGCATCCCGGGCATGAGCGCGATGAGGTCGGCGTCATAGATGCCGTCGCGCGGGACGTGCTCGCCGGCCCACGCGCCCCAAGTGGAGGAACCGAGACGCGCGGCCAAGGCCAGTTCCTGGGTCGACGTGAGGATTCCAGTCCTCGTCTCTGCCCAGGCGCCCCCAGGAGTCCTTGCCCAGTACTGGCAGGAGTCATCCACGTAGAAGAACCAGGCGCCGTTCTCAAACATGACGTGCATTCCAGGGACCACTCGCGCAGGCGGCGGAAGGGCCAAGGCGCCGAAGGAGAGTTGGCTTGCTCCAATCCCTGCACAGAGGCGGCCAGGAGGATCCGGGTCTCGGTTGGTGGAGCATGCGGCCATCGCGACCACCCACCCAAGGGCGACGGTCCTAGTAAACGCGCTCATGCCATTCGCTCCCATGGGTGGCGACAACGCCGTCTTCAGAACGCCGGGACCGGAAGGAAAGAACCTGGACAGGCCCGAAAGGCGCGTCATCACGTTTGCACGCACGGTGCGGTTCGACAAGCAGGAAGGCCAGGCCTCGATGCGCCATCAAGGCTGATGCCGCTCCCCGATGCTCGGTGTCACGCGGTCTGGTCCACGCTCGGGAGTGGCCTTGGCATCAGGGCAAGGGAAGCCAACTCCGCGATCGGACGCGGCCCGCCCCGCCGCTTGAGCGGGTGTGAGGCCAGCGTCCGGCCGGCGCCAGGAGACCGATCCCACACTCACCACCAGCAGTGATTGTGGGATCGGTCTCCTGTCACCTTGAGTGACTGAGAAGTGGGTGGAGGGCGGCGGGGCGGGAACCGGTCGAGGAGATCGGAATCGTTCACTTCAGGCAGGGAGAGGAAGATGGAAGGGGGAAGGTGGGAGGGGGACGAGGGATGCGGGGGAGGATGGCCGGGGAGCGAGGAGGGTCCGAGAGAGAGAAGCGGGCGGGACGTCGGCGCGTATGGGGCAGTGCGTCAGGCGCGGCCTGGCCATGCTGGGCGAGCCTAGAGGGGCCCATCGGGAAGGCTCGAGCGTGGGAGTCGCCCCAGCAGTGGCGCCACGGGATCCGACCGGTCGAGCATGGCGAGTGGGACGAGCGGGTAGAAGAGGTCAGCGGCAGCGCTCGCTGATGATTCGCTCCGCGTCGCCTGCTCGCGCGCCGAGACCAAGCCGGACGGCGCTCGACCAGGCGCGGCAGGCTTCCGCACGCCGCCCGAGCCGCTCCAGTGCCTGGCCTGCGTTGAAATGCCCCTCGGCGAGGTTCGGCTGGAGTGCGCGCGCACGGTCGAACAGGGCGAGCGCCCCGGCGTAATCCTGGCGGAGAAGAACCTGGGCGCCCAGGGAGTTCAGGACCCATGCATTGTCGGGTGCGATGCGGGCAGCCCTGGATAGGTAGGACTCCGCCTCGGCATCGGCTCCGAGTTCGGCCTTGGCCACGCTCATGTTGAGCAGGAGTTCGAGCCGATCGGGTGCCAGGGCGAGACCACGCTCCAGGACCTGGGTGGCTTCTGCAAACCTCTGCTGCCCGATCAGCGCGGCGCCGAGGTTGCCGACGAGCTTGAGCTCCATCTCCCGGTCGCCCTTCGTCCGGAGGAGCCCCGCCTGGTACTGGGAGATGGCCTCCGCGTAGCGGCCAGAATTCCGGTAGGCCCAGCCGAGCGACAGGCGGGGACGGGCCTTGTCCGGGGACTTCCCGACCGCATCCGACCAGAGCGCCTCCCGCGTCTCCCACACGGAGTTGCGCGCGTGAAGGGCCACGGTCCAGGTCGCGAGGACGAGCGCCAGCGAGGCCAGCGCCAGGGTCGGGTGCTCATGAAGGAATCGCCGCCAGGCCAGCGCTGCGAGCGACGCCGCCGCCAGGAAGATCCCCCAGGAGGCCAGGTAGACTCGGTGCTCGAAGAGGACGTCCGCCAGGGGAACGATGCTGGAGGTGACGGAGAGAACCAGGAAGAACCAGAGCACGCCGATGGCGGCCAGGCGGTACGCTCCAGACGCCGGATCACGATGCCTTCCCGCGCGCCAGAGGGTACCGGCAGCGCCGATCAGGAGCCCAAGAAGCAGCAGTCCCGACGCAACGACCGCCGGCTCGAAAAGGCTCGTGGACACCGGGAAGTCCCAGTCCACGTTCTGCCCCGTGGGCCACACGAGCAAGCGGAGGTAGGTGATGACGACCCTGGTCTGGGTGAGCAGGTAGTGCCACGGCGTCACGCCAGGGACGTCGAAGCCCGCGTCGGTGTGCCCGCCGAGCGAGCCGAGCGTCGCGACCGCGCTGGCCAGGCCACCTCCAAGGAGCGGCGCCGCTCGCATGAGGCGGCGCCGCCAGGTGGCGGCTTGAGGCGTGGCGGACGAGGACCAACCGTCCGCGGTGCTCACGAGGAGATAGGCGATGGGCGCCGTGATGATGATGGTCTTGGAGCCCAGCCCGATCACGAATGCCAGGAGCGCTCCAGCGTAGGCCAGGCCTCGCCGAGGCCCCGTCCGGCTCTCTTCGGATGCGAGCAGGAGCAGGACGGTGCTGAGGTAGGAGGCCGAAGCCAGGAGCTCCGCACGCTGGGAGACATAGCTGACGGCCTGGCTCTGCAGGGGATGGAGCGCGAAGGCAGCCGCGGCCGCAGCTGCGACCCACTCCCCGGCAGAAGCGCCGGCCTGCCTGGCCAGTCGCCTGCCGAGCAGCCAGGCAAGGACGATGGCGCCGAGGTGGATGGCCAGGTTCGTGACGTGGAAGTTCCAAGGCTCGAGCCCGCCAGCGCGGTAGTTGAGGGCGAACGTCAGGTCGACGATGGGGCGACCTGCGTGCGCGAAACCATCGAGGAACTGGCCTCCCAGGAACGCGCCAAGGTCTCGCAACGCTGGGTTGCGCTCGATGCCTTCGGTGTCGTCGAACTGGAGCTGGCCATCCAGGGTACGCGCGTAGGCGGCAACCGTGGCGAGGAGAGCCAACATCAGGAGAACCTGCGGGCCCCATCTGGCAACAAGCGCGCCGAAGCGAGACTGGTCGTCTCGCTGGCGTGCCTTTGGGGTCTCCATAGGGCTACCGTCCATCGCCTAGCAAGTGGTGGCGTGCAGTTGCACGGTGTGGTCCTGGCAGATCCGCGCCTCGACGGGGGAGGCTGTCTACTATGCCATGGGGACAGCCCGTGAACTGTTCCTGCCGGCAACGAAGCGGCTGGGCCTGGTCCGACTTGCGGAGGGGCCGGGAGCGAAGGCTGAGTTGCCTCGCTCCCAGCCCACCGGCTCATGTTGCTGTGGTGCTCAGGCTTCTCAGGGGCACTGGTTCGCGTAGAACACGTAGTTCTCGTCGGTGACGCCTGAGCACACGGCGGTTGAGTCTGCCGTGTAACGGGTGACCGGGCCTCCCTCCAGCCTCGTCGAGGTCACACTTGCGGCACCCGCGAAGGCCCATCCTGCGGCAACGGAGGAAGTGGTGCCGTACACATAGGAGCCGTCCAGCCAGAGGTTTCCACGAACAACGTGAGCGCCGATGCTGGCGCCATCGGCGCCGACGGCCGTCGCCGTCACGGCACGCGCGTGTACCTGGGCGAGCGAAGGTCCGTTCCAGGACACGATCATCGCGATCGGCGTGCCGGATGGAGCCGTCGCATTGAGTTCAACGTTGGTGAGCCAGTGGTCTGCACCAAGTGCGAAGAACGCGGTGACCTCACCGCCCCCCGTGCCAGTCGCGGATGCTTGAACGTTGCGTAGCACAAGACTCCCGCCGCCGCCCTTGATCGCCTCTCCGGAGTAGCTCCCTGAGACCTGCACCGAGACGTCTTCAAGGACGGAAGTGCCGACCGTTGCCTCGACGCCGATGTTCATGGTCACGGAAGAGGTGACGATCACCGAGGCCCGCCGAAGCGAGGCGACATTCCGCACCCCCACCCCAACGTTGGCGCCGGAGGCGGTGTTCTGCGCCGTGAGGTCCCGGAGTTCGCTGCTCGAGCCAATGATCAGGGGACCATCTACGTTCCCCGAGAGGACGGTGACGCCCCGGCCGGAGCCCGCGATGTCAACGAAGGGCTGCATGATCAGGGGTTGCGAGCCAAGCTGGTAGGTCCCGGGCATGACCATGATGACGCACGGGTTCGTGGCTGTCGGGGTGCCGCACCAGGTCGCGAGCGCCGCCATGGCGGCCTGGGGGGTGAGGTAGTCGCCGCCGCTGCGGGCGACCACGGCGACACCACCAAGCATCTGGAGCTTGGACCGGGAGATCGGCCCAGCAATCTTGTCGTCGGTCACGGCCCCTGCCGCGATGGCACTACCGGAGATGGCTCCCGAGGCGAGCTTGGCGCCCGTCACGGCCCCGTTCTGGATGTGGCCTGTCTTGATGCCGCTTCCGTTGTTCGTGTCCTGCCCGGTGGTCCCGTCAGCCTCCTTGACGTGCTTCGACAGGATGCTGTCAGCGGTCTGAGCCCAGACCGGCTGGGCGCTCAGCCCCATCAAGCTGGACACCACCACGGTGAACGCGGCGCTCCTCAACTTCGACATCGCACGCTCCAGTCTGTGCCGAGGAGTCACACGTGATTCGTCCCCAATGGACGTCACGCATACGCGGAGCGCCAAGGCGCACCGTGTGGGGTGGCTCGTTTACTTGCGCGGCACAGGAAGCGGGCATGGTGCACAAATAGTGCGTGCACGCGCAAGGTAAAATGCACGGAAAGCGAAATGCGACCGCGACTCGCCGTGGCGAGGACTTGGCGCGCTGCGCGGTTACCAGGACATCTTGATCAACGTCAGCCTCGGCTGAAGGAGGCCACGCCGGAGCCCCTCGGCACCGTCGAGATCGCGCCGCTGTCCGTCGCCTACGAACCGAGGCGCATCGCGATGCCGACCGTCCAGACTGTCAACCCGGGTGTCACCCACGAGGTTGACCTGAACGCGCGAGCCGGAACCGGGTAGCCCACCTCACCGCACTACACAGTCAACTGTCAGCGATGTGTTGACTGGAACCAGCGAAGCGGGAGGGACCCATCGGGATGGCTCGAACGGGCTTGCAGCGCCAAAGTGCGGACAACATACATTCGACTACGCGATGGCTACGAAACCAACGACACCCTCCGCCGACCCGTTCTCGACCACCGAGAAGCTGGTGCAGACCTTCAGGATGCCGCGAGAGCTCGTCACGTTCCTCCGGGACGAGGCGTCAGCCCGCGGCCTGGACCTGACCGCGAACGTCAACCGGCTCCTCGACGGCGTGCGGACCTGGTGCGCCCTGCCGGTCGCGGCCACCGCGCTCCTGGAGGCCGACCGGAAGGCGCTCGGGCTCGGCCGCTACGAGTACCTGCAGCACCTGCTCTTCCAGCGCAGCCTGGAGCTCCGCGACAAGGAGCCCGGCTTCGACGCGCCGAACCCCGGAGGGCCGCGCCGCCGGTAGCGGCGCGTCGTCGTCATGCCCGGGCCGGCCGGCTTTGTACGCACCCTCCGCGACCACCGGCTCCTCGCCTACCTCGGCATCGCCCGCTACGCCTCGGCCGACCAGCTCCACCGGCTCTTCTTCGACGGAGCCAGCAAGAAGCAGACGTACCGAAGGCTGGCGAAGCTCTGCGAACCCGGCGGGCAACCCGGGGAGGGCCCCTGCCTGCGCCGGCTGGCCTACCGTCGGCGCGACGGCCTCGAGGTTCCGGTCTGGGCGCTGGCGCCCTTCGGCCGGGCGGTGGCGTCGAAGCTGGTGCCCTGGCTGCGGCCGCCGGCCTCATCGGACATCGGCGCGCGCTTCCTCGAGCACACCCTGGTCCTGAACGACGTGCTGGCCTCGCTGGTCGCGGCGCTGCGGGCGAGCTCCCTGGCGCCGCTCCAGGATCTCCCGTTCCGCTGGCTCAGCGAGGACGACGAGTCGCTCGGGTTCCGGCGGCTCCACAAGACCGGCGTTTGGCTCCAGGCGGTCCTCAAGCCGGACGCCATCATGGTCATCCGGGGCCGTCGGCGCCGCCTCTTCATCGAGGCCGAGACCGGCAGCCAGTCGATTGCCACGGCCCACCCGGACAAGACGGGGGCGGTCCTCTCCAAGCTCGACCGGTACCGCGTCTACTTCACCATGCGGTCGGACGACGACGACGCCAGTTGGTACCGGTCGGCCTTCCCCGACGCCTTCGAGCCGCGGGTCGTCTTCCTGGTCCACTCCGACGAGCGGCGACGCAAGGTGGAGCGGGCGGTCAAGGAGCGGCTCGGGACCTTCGCGCCGTCCGAGTTCAAGGTCATCGTCCTGACCTTCGCCGAGGCGCCGAACCTCCTCGCCCACTACGTGCGCGACGGCGTGGCCGAGCCGGCGGCGCCGCGGCGGGACCGGGTGGTGCGGGTCGACGAGGTGGTGCTCGGCCAGGTTCGGGAGGGCTTCAACGCCATGTGCGAGGCCCTCAACGCCTGCCGGAAGATCATCAACGAACACAACCAGCGCGGCGGGCCGCAGCTGCAGCTGCCGAGCGTGCCCAGGGGCGCGGGAACCCTTCGGTCGTTCGTGGTGCAGCTCATCGACGCCGAGGTGGCGCCGGATGAGCCGCCCGCGAAGGTGCTGCCGCCGAGCCCGCCGCGGTCGCCGGCGCCCCCCTGGGTGCAGCGGTAGTCGAAGGAGCGAGCCATGGCCGAGACGCGCGGCGATCAGGTGGGGTTCGAGTGGGCCGAGCAACACGGCGAGAAGGCGCCGGGTGGGCCCGCAGCGCCGCCGGCCAGGACAGCCAGGGCCAAGGTGGCCAGGCCACCTCGGCAGCCCCAAGGCGCGCCCGCTGCGCTACCACCGCTGCCCCCGGACGACGAGCTCTGGGACGTGCGGGCCGCGGCGAGGTTCCTCAAGCGCAGCGTCTCCTGGGTCTACCACCGGGCCGAGGATGGCACGCTCCCCGTCAAGCGGCTCGCTGGCTGGGGCCTCAGGTTCATACCGGGCGAACTTCGCGCCTGGGTCGAGTCGGGCGGCGTGGCTCCGGTTCGCCACCGCGAGTAGAACTTCGCTCGAGGTTGCAGGAGGTCCCCGATGGCCGAGCCCTACCAGAAGAACGGCCGGTGGTACGTTCGGTTCAAGGACGGTCGCGGCCGCTGGCGTGACAAGGCGACGGACGCCAGGACCAAGACCGAGGCGCGGCGGCTCGATCTGGAGCTCTCGCGGAAGCACGAGCGGCAGCGGCTCGGCCTGGACCCGCTCCCGAGCGACGCACCGGAGCAGACCTTCGGCGCGGCCATGGACCTCTGGTGGTCCGAGCACGGCAAGCGGCTTCGCTCGCCGACCATCCATCGCTTCATGGAGAAGCACTTGCGGCCGGAGCTGGGGCCGCTGCCGCTCTCGCAGGTCGGCGACAAGCTGGAGTCACTCCTCAACGCCAGGGTCGAGACCCTCGGCCCGGAGTCGCTCAACCACCTCCGGGCCGCCGCGCACCGCGTCTTCGCCTTCCTCACGCGCCGGGGCGCCTGGAAGGGGGCCAACCCGGCGGTGGCGGTGCCGCGCTTCAAGGTGCCGAAGCGGCTCCCCAGGTACCTGAGGCCGGACGAGGTGCTGCTGGTCCTCGCCGCGCTCGACGCTCGATGGCGTGGGCTCTTCGCGACGGCGGTCTACCTCGGCCTCCGGCGCGGCGAGGTCATCGCGCTCCGGAAGGACGACGTGGACCTCCGAGCCAGGACCATCCGCATCGGCCGCTCGGGCGACTCGGACACGACCAAGGGTGGCCACGAGGACCTGCTGCCGCTCCCGGACGAGCTCGTGCCCTGGATCGAGGCGGCCATGAAGCGCACGCCGTCCGAGCTGCTCTACCCGCAGGAGGACGGCCGGCAGCACGCGCCGGACGTGCGACTGCAGGACGTTCTCCGCCGCGCCATGAAGCGCGCCGGCCTGGTCGTCGGCTACGACCACCGCTGCCGGCGGAAGGGTTGCGGCTTCTCGGAGCGGAAGCCCGACGCCGAGGCCGGCCGCTGCCCGCGATGCCAGATGCGGCTCTGGCCCGTCGCGGAGCCGAAGCCGATGCGGTTCCACGACCTGCGCCACTCGACGGCGACGCTCCTCCTCAAGGCCGGCGTGCCCCTCGCCACCGTGCAGAAGATCCTCCGGCACACCGACCCGAAGATCACCTCGGAGGTCTACGGTCACCTCGACCTGGAGGACATGCGCGCCGGCCTCAACCGCCTCGCGCTCGGCCTGCCTCCACCGCCGGAGCAGCCGCCGTTTGCTGCTACCTTGCTGCTGGGCCCCGCGAGCCCAAAAACCGAAGGCCCTGACGCAACCCGGTTTCCCGAGGGACGTCAGGGCCTTCGAACTGTCGGGGCGACTGGATTTGAACCAGCGACCACTTGCACCCCAACGACGAATCCGACCGGCGCGCCGGATGACACTGGCCGCACCGACTCGCAGGGGCTCGGGATCACAGAGGCGCCGGCTCCCGCTCCCCCCCCAAGGGGCGCACCCGCCGCACCGCCTCCCACAGAAAATGGGGCGCATATGGGGCGCGGCGTTCCCATACCTGGAGTCAGTGGTCCTCGGCGCCCACTCGACGATCTCGTCTTGGAGGCGGTCCTGCGAGGCGATCTCGCGCTGGCGCTTCGGCTCCTGGAGGAGGCCATCAAAGGCAGGTAGAGCACGGCCTAAGCCCTGCAATCTAGCGACCTGCCTGGCGAGTGAACCGGCGGCGCAGCGAGCGGGCCAGGTAGTGAAGGCCGCCCCCGCCTGCCAGGCCCGCGAGGAGGCCACCCGGAAGTGCGATCAGAGTCGCCCTGAAGGCGTGGTCGGGCGTCGCCAGGGCGCCGGCGATCAGGCCGGCGGCCACCATCATGGACGCCACCTTGGCGGCCCTGCGCGTCGCGCGAGACGTGCCGACCTCGAGGAGCAGGGCGGCCAGCGCCGCGAGACTGAGACCCACCGGCAGCGCCTCGGGGACCAGGGGCGCATAGGCGCGGATCCGGAGCGGAGGCGCACCTGGAGGAGGTGAGGCGAAGACCAGGGTCCGGACGCCCGGGGGGAGCGGAACCGAGGTCACCAGGGATGGCCGGTCCACGTGCCAGGTCCAGTGTGCCTCCTGTCCCTCCGTCCGGAAGGACCGCCGCAGAAGGGTCAGCGGTAGCTCCTGGTCGCCCGCGGCCAGCCGGTAGGTGATCGAGGCGCCCTCCTCGACGTCGGCCGCGACCGCGAGGAGGACCTCCCGCGGCGGCGAGGGACCGAGGTCCAGCTCGTGCCCGGCTCGTGTCACCATGCCGCTGGCCAGGAGCCTCCCCGGATGAAGCCGCGCCATGACCGGCAGCAGCGCGGCCGCCACGAGGCCGGCGCTCCAGAAGGTGCTCCGGGCCGGGCCCAGCATCCGGAGCTCCTGCCTCAGCGCGTGCGCCAACGCCCCGAGCCCGGCCGTCGCGAAGGTGGCACCGCAGACCACGTCGGGGAGCCCGACCTGGCGCGCGACGGCCAGGGCCACGAGCAGCATCGCCAGGGCACCGGCCATGCGAAGCGGGCTCGAGCCGAGCCCCGTGACTCCAGTCGTGCCGACCAGCTTCATCATCGTCACTTGCGCCGGACGAGTCTGAGCGCCTCACTTCCGGGGAGGTGTTCCGGCGGCCAGAAGACGACTCCGGCGAAGGATCTCCCCGGCGCCCACGGCGTCGTCGGACAGGATCGTCACCTCGATGCCAGCTTCGGCCGCTGCGATCTCGGCGGTCGCCCCCCGTACGCAGAGCGGGCACCCGTCCGACCCGGGCATGTCCCACCCGTGAGCGGCCGCCCGCGCGAGGTGGCAGGCCACCTCCCGCCTGGCGAGGTCGGGGGTGGCCATCGCCGGCGCCTTCGTGATCAGCGAGGCACCCCGCAGGGCCCGGCGCCAGTGCGTCACCCCCTGGTACTCCGCCTCGACGCGCACCACATCCCCGTGGAGGAGAAGGGGGACGTGGCCACCGTGCGGCTCCGCGGAGGGAGCGCACGCCGCCACCTCCTGGCTCCGCAGGGTCGCAGCCATCCGGAGGTGGGAGGCGTGGTCGCGCGCGGTCGTCGCACGGCGGGCCTCCGCGTCGTGCTCCTCGGCGCTCACAGACGCACCCTGCACGGTTGGCGCAGCGCACGCACCGGCGAGCAGGCCGAGGAGAACCACGAGCGGAGCACCCCTGGTCATGCGCGGCCCTCCACCGGCGCGGTCGGCGCGGCGTTGCCGTTGGCGCCCCGCCGCACGGCGAGCGCCAGGTAGATGGCCGGCAGCACGAGCAGGGTGAGGGCCGTGGAGGTGACGAGGCCGCCCATCACCACCACCGCCAGCGGCTTCTGGATGTCGGCCCCCGAGCCCTGAGCGTAGAGCATGGGCAGGTGGCCGATGAAGCTGGTCAGGGCGGTCATGAGGAGCGGCCGGAAGCGCAGGTCGCACCCCTCCCGCACCGCCTCGGCCACCGTCCGGCCCTGGTCGCGGAGCTGGCGCAGGAAGGCCACCAGCACCACGCCGTTCTGCACCGCGATGCCGAGCAGCACGATGAAGGCCACCGCCGCCGAGACCGAGACCGGCATGCGGAAGGCCACCACCGCCACCACGCCGCCGACCAGCGCGAAGGGCAGGTTGAGGAGCACCAGCAGCGCGTCGCCGAAGGAGCCGAGGGCCAGGTAGAGCAGCAGCAGGATGAGGCCGAGGGCGATGGGCACCACGATGGCCAGGGTGCGCATGGCGCGCTGCTGGTTCTCGAACTGGCCGCCCAGCTCGATGAAGGTGCCCGGGGGCAGCTCCTTCTCGAAGGGCGCGAGCTTCCCCTGGACCTCGGCCACGAAGCCGCCCAGGTCGCGGCCGCGGATGTTGGCCTCCACCACCACCCGGCGAATGCCGTTTTCGCGCGACACCTGGGCCGGCGCCTCCACCTGTTCGATGCGGGCCAGTTGGGTGAGCGGTACCCGCTCGCCACCCGGGGCGGCCACCAGCAGACGGCCGACCTGCCCCACGTCACCGCGGCTCTCGGGCGGGAAGCGCACCACCACCGCGAAGCGGCGCTGGTCCTCGATGAGGGTGGTGGCCTTCTTGCCGGCGATGGCCGACTCGATGGTGTCGTTGATGTCCCCCACGGCGATGCCGTGGCGAGCCGCCGCCTCGCGGTCGATGACCACGTCGTACTGCGTGAGCCCCGAGACCTGCTCCACCTTGACGTCGGTGGCCCCGTGGACGCCGGCGACGGCCACGGCGATCCTGTCGGCGAAGCCCTTGAGGAGGGCAAGGTCGGTCCCGAAGACCTTCACGGCGAGGTCGCTCTTCACGCCGGAGATGAGCTCGTTCACCCGCAGGGCGATGGGCTGGGAGAAGGAGAAGCGAAGGCCGGGGATCTGCGCGACGTCGTGCTGCATGGCCACGGCCAGTTCCGCGCGGGAGCGGCCGCCGGAGAAGGCCTTCCGTGGCTTCAGCATTACGAAGACGTCGGTCTGCTCCGGGCCCATGGGGTCCTCGGAGATCTCGGCGCGGCCGGTCTTGGAGACCACCGCCTCGACCTCGGGGAAGGCCTTGAGTCGCTTCTCCAGATAACGGGAGACCTCCACCGAGCCCTGCAGCGAGGCGTTGGGCAGCCGGACCACGTTGATGGCGATGGCCCCCTCGTCGAGGGCCGGCATGAACTCGGTGCCGACGAAGGGGATGAGGGCGCCCGCGCCCACCAGCACCGCCGTGGCCACGGCGATGGTCCGGCGCGGCTTCGCCACGGCCTTGTCGAGCAGCGAGAGGTAGCCAGCGTGGATCCGCTTCACAAAGCGGAACTCCTTCTCGGGCGCCTGCAGGAGCGCCAGGTCGGAGAGGACCGGGATGACCAGCAGCGCCACTGCCAGCGAGACCAGCAGGGCGATGAGCATGGTGGAGGCGAGGGGGGCGAACATCTTCCCCTCCACCCCCTGGAGCGCGTAGAGCGGCACCAGGATCACTGCGATGACCAGCACCGAGAAGGCCACCGGCCGCGCCACCTCCTGCACCGCCTCGGCCACCACGCGCCGCTTGGGGGCGTCGTGGCGGTGGGCCAGGTGGCGACGCACGTTCTCCACCACCACGATGGAGGCGTCCACCACCATGCCAACCGAGAAGGCCAGGCCGCCCAGCGACATGAGGTTGGAGGTGAGGCCGGCCCGCCCCATGACGATGAAGGTGATGAGGAAGGTGAGCGGCAGCGAGACCAGCACCACCAGGGCGGTGCGCAGCTCGGCCACGAAGAGGAAGAGGACGACGATGACGAAGATCCCGCCCTCGAGGAGCGCGTCCACCACGGTGCGGATGCAGGCCTCGATGAGCGAGGTCCGGTCGTAGAAGACGTTGATGCGGGCGCCCGGCGGCAGCGTCGCACGGGCCTTCTCGATGGCCGACTTGACGCTCCCGACGACGTCCTTGGCGTTCTCCCCCTTGAGCATGATGACCATACCGGCCACCGCCTCGCCCTTGGCGTCGCGGGTGACGGCGCCCTGGCGCGGCTCGGCGCCGATGGCCACGTCGGCCACGTCGCGCAGGTAGACCGGCGTGCCGTCGTGGGCCTTCAAGACCACCCGCTCCAGATCGGGGATGTCGCGCAGGAGCCCGACGCCGCGCAGGTAGGCCTGCTCCCAGCCCTCCACCAGCACGCCACCGGCGGCGTTGCCGTTGCCGCGCTCAAGGGCCTCGGTCACCTCGCGGATGGTGAGGCCGTACTTCACGAGGCGCTCCGGGCGGACCAGCACCTGGTACTGCTTCACGAAGCCGCCGAAGCTGTTGACCTCGTTCACCCCTGGTACCGGCTTGAGGATGGGCGAGACGATCCAGTCCTGGATGGTGCGAAGGTCGGTGGGGGAGAGGCCCTCGCCCTCCAGCGTGTACTGGAAGATCTCACCCAGGCCAGTGGAGATGGGGCCGAGCTCCGGGTCGACGCCGGGCGGCAGGCTCTCCCGTGCCGTGGCCAGCCGCTCGAAGACGATCTGGCGCGTCCAGTAGGTGTCGACGCCGTCCTCGAAGACCACCACCACCTGGGAGAGCTCGGCCTTGGAGATGCTGCGGACCTGCTTCACGCGCGGCAGGCCGCGCAGGTGCTGCTCGATGGGGAAGCTGACGCGGGCCTCGACGTCCACCGCCGCGAGGCCTGGAGCCTTGGCGAGGACCATGACCTGCGTGTTGGTGACGTCCGGGAAGGCGTCGATGGGGAGGTGGGTCCAGGCCACGCCGCCCGCGATGGTGAGGGCGGCGGTGACGAGCAGGACGAGGAAGCGGTTGGCGAGGATCCAGGTGATGGTGCGCATGGTCTCTCGCTAATCCGCGCAGCCGGCGCCCATCTTGGAGCGCAGCACGTCCGACTTGAGGAGGAAGGCGCCGGCGGTGGCCAGGGTCTCGCCTCCCTTGAGGCCGTCCTTCACCTCCACCCAGTCCACGCTCTGGCGCCCCGTCTCGACCGGGCGGCGGATGAAGAACTCGCCGTGGTGGTGCACGAAGACGAAGGAGCGCCCCTCGTCGGAGAGGACCGCCTGGCGCGGGACGGCCAGGGCCTCCTCCTCGCCCGGCAGGTAGAGCTTGACCGCCGCGAACATGCCGGCGCGCAGCTTCCCATCGGGGTTCTTCACACCGATGCGCACCTTCACTGTGCGGGTCTTCTCGTCCATGGTCGGGCCGACGAAGTCGACCGTGCCGGGGAATTCTTCGGCCGGGTAGGCCTTCACCGAGACGCCGGCGCGCAGGGCGCCCTTGCTGCCCGTCACCACGCGGCCGAGCTGATCCTCGTAGAGGTCGGCCCAGAGCCACAGGTCGGAGAGATCGCCCACCGTGATGATGGCCTGGTCGGGCCGGACCAGCTCCCCCGGCACGGCGTGCATCTCGAGGACCATCCCGGCGGCCGGGGCCCGCAGCACCAGCGCCCCGCGCCCGGCGGTGCCACCGCGCTCGGGCAGGGCCTCCACCTCGGCCTGGGAGAGCCCCAGGCGGACCAGCTTCTCCCGCGCCGCGCGGGTCCGGATCTCGGCCGCCTCCTTCTCCTGCCGGGCCTGCAACCACTCCTTCTCCGAGGCGATCTGCTCCTGGCGGAGCGCCTCGGCCCGTTCCGCGGCCTTGCGGGCCAGCTCCAGGGCGCCGCGCGCCTCCAGGTACTGGCTCTGCGCCTCGCCGAGGGCCACGCTCTCCAGCTCGATGAGCGCCTCGCCGGCCTTGACCCGCTGGCCCAGGCTCACCCGCACCGCCCGCACCAGCGACTCGGTGCTGGGCGCGACGTGGGTCACGCGGCGCTCGTCGAACTTGATCTCGCCGGTGAGCGGGAGGGGCGCCTCCAGCTTGCGCCGTCCCGCCACGGCGGTCTTGACGATGCCATCGTCGAGCATGGCCTTGGGGACGCGCGCCACCCCGACCTCGTAGCGGCACTCGTCGCACTCGAAGTTCTTCTTCCCGTGCTCGCAGGTGCGGGCGAGCAGGGCGTCGACCGGCTGGTCGAGGTCGGAGGCCTTGGCGCCGGCCGCCCCGTGGTCGTGGCCGTCGTCGGCGCCATGGCCGCCCTTGTCCGCTGCAAGGTCGTCGTGTCGATCGTGCTCCGCGTGCTTCGCCGCAGCGGTGGGTGCTTCGGCCTTGGGCGCTTCAGAAGTGGCCGCAGCCTCTTTCTGGCAGGCGGAGAGGGCGAGGGCGGCGAGTACAGCGAAGGTCGTGCGGTTCATGGCAGCTCCAGTCCCGCCAGCGCGGCGAAGTCGGCGCAGGCGTTCTGCATGTCGAGGAGGAGGTCGAGGTATTCGCGGCGCGTGTCGAGGAGCACCCGCCGTGCATCGATGACGTCGAGGAGCCCGGCCTCGCCGAGCTCGAAGGCGCGCCCCAGCGTGCGCGCCGACTTCTCGGCGCGCGGCAGGATCTCGGCCTGGAAGCGGCGGGCGGTGGCCTGGCCCGACGAGCAGCCCTGCCATGCGTCGCCCAGGCTCGCGGCGAGCGTGCGGCCCGCGGCCGCGGTGCGGGCCCGCTCGGCCTCGGCGGCGGCCTCGGCCTGGCGCACCTTGCCCTGGTTCCAGTTCCAGAGCGGGAAGGTGAGGGAGGCGGTTGCCGTGCTCGCGGTGCGGTCGAGCTCCTCCACGTGCGCTCCGCCGACCGTCAGCTTCGGGAAGCGCTCCCATCGCTCGGCGCTGGCCTCCTGCTCGGCGGCTCGAGCGCGCGCCTGCGCGGACAGGACGAGGGGACTGGCCTCGAGCGCGCGGGCACGGGCCTCGTCCAGCGGCGGGAGTGCCAGGCTTGAGGCCAGGTCGGCTTCCAGGCGGCCGACCGACGCGCCCATCTGGACAGAGAGCCGCTGCCTCGCCGCCGCCGTGGCCGCGCGGTCGCGGTCGAGGACGCCGCGGAGCCGCTCCAACTCGATCTCGACGCGGGGCACCTCGCTGGGCCGCCCTTCGCCGCGCTCGGCCCGCTTCCGCACCAAGGCCGCGAGCTGGGCCACCTGGGCTTCCAGCTCCGTCGCCGACTCCACCACCGCCTGGCCGTGGGCCAGGGCCACGAAGTCCCTGCGGAGCTCGCGGAGCACCTCGGCGCGGGTGGCGCGCGCCTCCTGCCGCACGCCGTCCTCGGACGCCCGGGCGGCCGCGACGCGGGCCCCGCGGGTGGCCAGGAAGTCGAGGGGCAGCTCGACGGAGGCGCCCCACTCACGCCGGCCCGCTCCGCCGCCGCGTGGCTGGGCATCGCCGGCAGACACTCCGAAGGTCGGATTGGGGATCGCCCCTGCGGCGCTGGTGGCGCCCTCGGCGCTACGCGCCCGGGCGGTGGCCTCCTGGAGCGCCGGGTGTCGGTCCGCCACGGCGGCCACGTCGGGCCAGCGGAGGGCGGGGCCCTGGCCGTCGAGAGGTTCGGCCGCGTAGGTCAGGAAGGGGGTCGCTGCGATGACGACGAGCAGGGCGGTTGGCCCGGCGGGGAGGCGGCGCAAGGGGGACCTCGTAGCGGTGGAGCGCACTCGCGCACCGGCGCGGCGACGGCCGGCAGGTGGCGCAGGGCGCAGCTGGACGTGGCCGCGCCCACTTGAGGCGCGGCGGCGGCGTCACGGCGCTACGAGGCGATGGGAGGGCGGTGCGGCGGCGCCGGCTGGGCCAGTGAGACCAGCGTCTCGGCGGCCACCGGGTGGTCTTCGGGTGCCGGGTAGGGCGCCACCTGCGCCACCGCAGGCCCCTGGGTGACGACCTGCGATCCGCAGCACCCGCAGTGGTGCAGGGTGGCCCCGCAGCCGTGCTCGGTGCCCTGGTCGCCCAAGTCGCCATGGTCGGCGTCGGAGTGCGCCAGGTGGCCGGCGGAGACCAGGTGCACCGCGGTCTCGGCGATCTCGCCGAGGCCGGGGATCAGGCCAAACGCCAGCCACATGACGAGCAAGACGCGCATCAGCGGAGCAAGATAGCCGCGACCAAACACCGAACGCAAGCACCCGTCCCTTGTCATTCGGCCGCGGGACGACGATGTGGCCGGCACCCGAGCGGCCACCGGGTGGAGGGCGAGCGGACCATCAGTGGGACGGGAGGAGCACCCCCGCCTGCCCTGGCAGGTGTAAGGGTGAGGGGGACAGGCCATGCGCGGAGGCGGACGGGGTCCATGAAGAGAGAACAGCTCGATCTCGAGCTCGCGCTGCCCAGCGACGCGGGGACGTGCGACGCGTGCATCGAGCGGCTCCTCGAGGTCCTCGCCTCCAGGCCCGGCATCGCCCGGGCGCACGTCGATCGCCGTGGCCCGGGGGCCCCGAGGCTGTGCCTCCACTACCAGCCGGAGGCCGTCGGCCTCGACGAGATCGAGGCGCTGGTGCGCTCCAAGGGGGCCGAGCTGAGGGCGCGGTACAAGCACCTGTCGCTGCCCGCCGCCGGGCTGCGACACGAACGCCAGGCTCGGCTCGTGGAGGGCGTCCTGGCCAGGGTGGACGGCGTCCTCCATGCCTCGGTGGCCTTCGGGTCCCGCCAGGTGTACGTGGAGTTCGATCCGTCCAGGACCGGTCGGGAGGCGCTCCTCGACGCCCTGACGAGGGCGGGAATCGCCTCTGCCGGCGAGCCAGGCCCCAGGTCGGCCGCCGTCGAGGCACGGGAGGAGCCCGAGCACCGGCACGGGGGCCCCTTTGGCGAGCGGTCGGAGCTCGTCTTCAGCCTCGCGTGCGGTGCGCTGGCGGGGGCCGGGTGGGCCATCGAGCGGGCCGGGGCCCCGACGCCGCTGGCCCTGGCCACCTTCGTGCTCGCCTACGGCCTGGGATCCTGGTTCACGCTGCAGGAGGTGGCGATCGCGCTCCGGGCGCGCAAATTCGAAATCGATTTCTTGATGCTCCTCGCCGCTGGCGGCGCAGCGGCGCTGGGTGAGTGGTTCGAGGGGGCCCTGCTCCTCTTCCTCTTCACTCTCGGACACGCGCTCGAGGGGTACGCCATGGGGCGGGCCCGGCGCGCCGTCGAGTCCCTCGCCAGGCTCGCGCCGGAGACGGCCTCGCGGCTCGACGAAGCGGGCGTGGAGGAGGAGGTCCCTGCCGTGGAGCTCGTCGGCGGCGATCGCGTTCTGGTTCGGCCCAACACGCGAATCCCAGCGGACGGCTTCGTGGGTGCCGGGCAGGGCAGCGTGAACCAGGCACCGATCACCGGCGAGAGCATCCCGGTCGACAAGCGACCGGTCCCCGACGTCGACGCCGCCCTGCGCTCCACGGAGGACCTGGAGCCGGAGCACAGGGTATTCGCGGGGACCGTCAACGGGCCCTCGGCGCTGACCGTCGTCGTGACCAGGGCCGCCGGTGAGACCACCCTCGCTCGCGTCGTGAAGCTCGTCACCGAGGCGGAAGCTCACAAGTCGCCGACGCAGCTGTTCACCGACCGCTTCGAGCGGATCTTCGTCCCGGTCGTCCTGCTCCTGGTCACGGCGCTGCTCTTCGCCTGGGTGATCGTCGACGAGCCCTTCACGGCGAGCTTCTACCGGGCCATGGCCGTCCTGGTCGCGGCGAGCCCCTGCGCACTGGCGATCGCAACGCCGAGTGCCGTGCTCTCCGGTGTGGCCCGGGCGGCGCGCAGCGGCGTCATCGTGAAGGGCGGCGCGCACCTGGAGTCGCTCGGCGCGGTCCGCGCGGTGGCCTTCGACAAGACCGGTACCCTCACAGAGGGCCGGCCCCGGCTCACCGACGCGGTCCCATGCGAGGGCGCAACTGTGGAGGAGCTCCTGGCGACGGCCGCGGCGGTCGAGCGACAGTCGGACCACCCGCTGGCCAAGGCCGTCGTCCTGGGGGCGCAGGCCCGGTTCCCTGGCGTGGCGCTCCCGGAGGCCACGGCCGTCGAGGCCCTGGTCGGCCACGGGGTCAGGGCCTCGCTGCGCGGCGTGGAGATCGTCATCGGCAAGCCCGCGCTCTTCGAGCCCGGCGGTGGGCTGCCGCCGGAGGTCGCCGCGGCCGTGGACGCCATCCAGGCGGAGGGCCGGACCGTCATGTTGGTGCGGTCCGGCTCCCGGTACCTCGGGGTCCTCGGCGTGATGGACACGCCGCGCGACGATGCGGCGGCCGTGGTGGCGGAGCTGCACCGGCTCGGCGTCGAGCGGACCGTCATGCTCACCGGGGACAACCAGCGCGTCGCCGACGCGGTGGCAAGGCGCGTGGGGATCCGGGAGGCGCGGGGCGACCTGCTCCCCGAGCAGAAGGTGGCGGCGGTCGCGGAGTTGTCGCGCTCCAGCGGGAGCGTGGCGATGGTCGGCGACGGCGTCAACGACGCGCCCGCCATGGCCAGCGCGACAGTCGGCGTCGCCATGGGGGCCGGCGGCTCCGACGTGGCGCTCGAGACTGCGGACGTGGCGCTCATGGCGGACGACCTGACGGAACTACCCTTCGCAGTCGGGCTCAGCAGGGCCGCCAGGGCCATCATCCTCCAGAACCTCTGGATCAGCCTCGGGATGGTGGCCCTCCTGCTCCCGGCGACAATCCTGGGCGTGGCTGGGATCGGCGCCGCAGTGGCGCTCCACGAGGGGTCGACAGTGGTCGTCGTGGCGAACGCGCTACGGCTCCTGGCCCATGGCGACCGCCGGAACCGGGCCTGAGCCGGGGCGCGGCGTCCCGCGGGCTCTCCGACAGCAGGGGCCTGCCCCCCGGGGCGGGCGAGGACGCTGTGGCCCCCGCCCGCTCCCTCATGGCCCGCCCGTAGGCAGGCCGGCTCCGTCACTCCGGGAGGCTGGCGGGTCCCCGGTCCCCGGTGCTGATGCGAATGGCTTCCTCGATCGAGGCGATGAAGACGATGCCATCCCCGTCCTTCCCGGTGCTGGCGGATCTCCGGATGAGCTCGGCAATGCGGGCAGCGTTCTCGGCCCGGCACACCACCTCGATCTTGAGCATCCGCTCGTACGGCTCCCCGAGCACGACGGAGTAGTCGTAGGTCCCGGCCGGCAGGCCCGGGGAGACCCCCTTGACCTCCACGACCGAGAAGTGGAGCCCGGGCTCCGCGGCCAGGGCCTCGACGACGTGGTTGGCCATGGCCGCGCGGACGTAGGCCTTGATCTCCTTCATGGCGACACCTCCGCCGCGGCGGCGGGCCGCGGCTCCTGGACCCCTCCGGAGATGGCGCCGCTGGCGCCGGCGTCGGTCCGGAAGAGCCACGCGTAGACGGTCGGGACTACCAACAGGGTCAGCAGCGTCGAGGTCACCAGGCCCCCGATCACCACCGTCGCGAGCGGCTTCTGCACCTCCGCGCCCGCGCCCGAGGCGAAGGCCATCGGGACGAAGCCGAGGGAGGCCACCAGCGCGGTCATGAGCACGGGCCGGAGGCGGACGCGGCCGGCCTCGGTGGCGGCCGATCGCGGGTCTGCACCCTCGTCCCGCCGCTGCTTGATGTAGCTGACGAGGACCAGCCCGTTGAGAACGGCCACCCCGAACAGCGCGATGAAGCCCACCCCTGCCGAGATCGACAGCGGCATGCCCCGGACGGCCAGCGCCGCGATGCCGCCGGTGATCGCGAAGGGCACGTTCAAGTAGATGAGCCCGGCCAGCCTCCCGGAGCCGAGCGCCAGGAAGAGCATGACGAAGATGAGGGCCAGGGAGACCGGCACCACGATGAGGAGGCGGCGGCTGGCCTCCTGGAGGTTCTCGAACTGCCCGCCCCACTCGGTGAAGTAGCCCGGCGGAACGAGGTTCGACCGCTGGATGGCGCGCTCCGCGTCGGCCACGAAGCCGGCCAGGTCGCGCCCGCGGACGTTGGCCTCGACGGTGATGCGTCGCCGCCCGGATTCATGGCTCACCTGGGCCGGCCCGTCCTCGACCCGCACGTCCGCGAGCTGCGAGATCGGGACGAGCTGGCCTCCCGGGGCCCTCACCTTGAGCCGCTGGAGGTCTTCCAGGCTGGCCCGGGTGGCGGGCGCGTAGCGGACCTGGAGGGGGAACCTCCGCTGGCCCTCCACGATGACCCCGACCTCCCGACCGCCCACCGTGTTGACGACGTCGAGGACGTCGGCGGCGTTGATGCCGAGGCGGGCGATGGCGCGCCGGTCGATGGCGATGCGCAGCACCGGTAGCCCGGCGGTCTGCTCCGCCTTGACGTCGGCGGCGCCGGTGACCTTGGAGAGCACGCCCACCGCGCGGTCGGCGGTGCGCTTCAGCGTGTCGAGGTCGTCCCCGTAGATCTTGAGGGCCACGTCCGAGCGAACGCCGGCGATGAGCTCCTGGACCCGCAGCTCGATGGGCTGGGAGTAGCTGAAGATGGTGCCGGGGAGAGCCGATCGCAGCGACCGGTCGAGCGCCTCGATGAGCGCCTCGCGGGAGGAGGCCGTCGTCCACTCCGAGGGAGGCCTCAGCATGACGAAGACGTCGGAGATCTCGACGCCCATCGGGTCGGTGGCGATCTCGGCGCGCCCGGTCTTGGACACGACCGTGGTCACATCGGGGAAGCGCCGCAGCACCTTCTCGAGCTCGGTGGTCTGGCGAATGGACTCCTCCAGGGACACGCTCGGGAGGCGCCAGGCCTGGAGGGCGATGGACCCCTCGTCGAGGCGCGGCACGAACTCGGCGCCGAGGAACGGGATGACGGCCAGGCTGGCGGCCAGCGCGGCCACCGCCACGGCGACGGTCTTGCCGCGGTGGCGCATGGCGCGCTCCAGCAGCGGCTCGTAGACGCGCCGGGCCGCCGCCACGACGAAGCTCTCCTGCTCGGAGATCCTGGCGGGGAGCATCAGCGAGGCGAGCGCCGGGACGAAGGTCAGCGCCAGCACGAGGGCGCCGGCGAGCGCGAACAGCACCGTCATCGCCATGGGGCGGAACATCTTCCCCTCCACGCCGACCAGCGACAGGATCGGGAGGTACACGATGGCGATGATGGCCACGCCGAAGGTCGCCGAGCGAAGCACCTCGCGGCTCGCCTTCAGCACCAGGCCGTTTCGCTCGTCCCTGGTGACCGGGCGGCCCAGGTGGTGCGTGCGCTCCGCGATCATCCGGACGGCGTTCTCGACCACGATCACGGCGCCGTCCACGATCAGCCCGAAGTCGATGGCGCCCAGCGACATCAGGTTGCCCGAGACGCCCGCCCAGCGCATGCCGATGAACGCGGCCAGCATGGAGATGGGGATGACCGAGGAGACGATGAGTCCGGCCCGGAGGTTCCGGAGCATGAGGAAGAGGACCACGATCACCAGCAGGCCGCCCTCGGCCAGGCTCTTCGCGACGGTCCGGATGGTCTTCTGCACCAGATCGGTCCGGTCGTAGAAGGCGTCGGTCTCGACCCCCAGCTTGGCGAGGGCCGGCTTCATCGACTCCATCGCCTGCTTGACGCTCCCGACCACCTCGCGCGCGTTTGCCCCCTTGAGCATCATGACGATGCCGGCGACCGCCTCGCCGCGCCCGTCCCGCGTCACGGCGCCCTGGCGGACCACCGGCGCCAGGGCGACGTCGGCGACCTGGCGGACGTAGACTGGCGTGCCGTGCTGATCGGCCGAGACGACGATGTCGCGGATGTCGTCGAGGGACTGGATCAAGCCCTCGCCGCGGACCAGGTACTGCTCGGCGTTCTTCTCCACGTAGGCGCCGCCTGCGTTGGCGTTGTTCCGCTCCAGGGCCTGGAACACGTCGGTGACCGCCAGGCCGAAGCGCGCCAGGTCGTCGGGCCGCACCTGCACCTGGTAGGTCTTGAGCTCGCCGCCGAAGCTGTTCACCTCGATGACGCCCGGGATCCGGCGGAGCCGGGGAGCGATCTCCCACTCGAGGATGGTGCGAAGCTCCATCGGGCTCTTGCCCTCGCCGCGGACCTCGAACTGGAAGATCTCGCCGAGGCCGGTGGTGATGGGGCCGAGTTCGGGATCACCGTAGCCGGGCGGGATGGAGGCGCGCGCCGCCTGCAGCCGCTCGTTCACCAGCTGCCGGGCGAAGTAGATGTCGGTGCCCTCCTCGAAGACCAGGGTCACGGAGGAGAGGCCGAACTTGGAGACGGAGCGGACGTCCTCGAGGCCGGGCAGGCCGCTCATGGCCAGCTCCACCGGGCTGGTGACGAAGCGCTCCACCTCTTCGGGCCCGAGCGCCGGCGCCGAGGTGAGGACCTGCACCTGGACGTTGGTCACGTCCGGGGAGGCGTCGATGGGCAGGGTCCTCATGGCCGCGAGCCCGCCCACCACGAGCAGCGCCGTCATCAGGAAGACGAGGAAGCGGTTCTTGAGCGACCACTCCAGGATGTGCTCGATCATGGCGGCTACTCCTCGCCCCCGAGCTCGTCCTTCTTGAGCTCGGACTTGAGGGCGAACGAGCCCGCCGTCACGATTCGCTCGCCCGCCGAGAGGCCACGGGTGACCTCGGCCCATCCGGCCGCGTCGCGCGACACCTCTACGGCGCGGGCCTCGTAGCGGCCTTCCGACTTCGGCACGAAGACCACCCGGTCCCGCCCGAGCCGTTGCACCGCGGCCGTCGGCACGTAGAGGCCGCGGCGCCGCTCGCCGGTGGTCCCTTCGATGGTGGCCGTGGCGAACATCCCGGGTCGCAGGACGCCCCGGGCGTTCTCCAGCGCGACCCTGACCTTCACGGTGCGGGTGCGGGGGTCGACGAGGGCGCCAACGTTCTCGACGTAGCCGGAGAAGGTCTCCCCGGGCGCCGCCTTGAGGACCACCGCCGCTCGCTGGCCAGGGCGGACCTCCGCGAGGTCCTGCTCGTAGACGTCCACCTGCAGCCAGACCGTCCGCAGGTCCATGACCGTGAAGAGGGTGTCCTTGGGCTCGACCATCTGCCCGAGGGTCGCACCAGCCTCGACCACCAGCCCGTCGATCGGGGAGGTCAGCGCCATCGTGGACCCGAGGTGCCTGTCGACGCGCATGTCAGGGAGCTCGGCGTCGGTGACGCCCAGCCCGTGCAGGCGGTTCTCGGCCGCCTCCTTGTCGGCCCGGGCCTTCACCGCCTGCGCCTCGGCCTCGCGCCACTCTCGCTCCGCGCTGATGTTCCGTTCGAAGAGCGCCTTCTCCCGGTTGGCCGTCTCCCGGGCCAGGTTGGCCCCGGCCAGCGCAGCGAGGTAGTCGGCCCGGGCTCGGCCGAGATCCGGAGAGTCCAGGATTGCCAGCGCCTGGCCTGCGCGGACCCGGTCGCCCACCTTGGCTCGGAGCGCGGTGATGCGCCCCTGGACCCGCGACCCGACCCGGGCCTGCCGATCAGCCACCGGCTCGATGGTGGCGGTCGCCTGGATGGGAACCCCGGCGGCACGTTCCTCGACCAGGGCGGTGGCGATCCCGGCCACCTTGGTCTGCTCAGGTGTGAGCTCGAGGACGTGGGGGACGTTCTCCGCCGGGGCCTCCTTCTCGGCAGCAGCGCCGGTAGTCGGGGCGGCCTCGGGAGGGGAGGGCTGCTTCGTGCAGCCCGCCAGGATCAGGGCGGTGAGGAGGGAAGTCACGAGCAGGCGCGGCGAAGGGACGGACATCCAGGGCTCCGTGGGGATGAGGTGAGAGTGCAGGGCGCGCCCAGCCGAGCCGGTGGAGGCCAGGCGCGCGGACGAGTTGGAGAGGGTGGAGTCGAGGCTCATTCGAGGCTCCCCGTGGCGCGAGACAGGCCCGCCTCGGCCGCCTGGAGCTCCTCGAGCGAGTCGACGTAGGCGAGGCGGGCATCGAGCGTCTCCCGCCGGACGAAGAGGAGCTCGAAGGCGCTGAGCTTGCCCGCCTGGTAGGCCTCGGTCGCGAGCTGCATGTTCTCCTCGAGGCCGCCCAGGAGGCCCCCGGCGTAGGCTTCCGCCGCCGCCCTGGCCGCCGTGAGCCTGCTTGCGGCGACGGTGACCTCGGCACGGACGGCCCGGGTGAGCGCCTCCAGGGCGCGCTCTGCCTGGTCCTGGCGCGCTGTGGCGACCCCACGTGCTGCCTGGTTTCGGTTGAACAGCGGCAAGTCGAGGGCGAGGAAGCCCTGCGTCACGCGGACGTCACGCCCGGGACCGCCCTCTTGCGCGTAGGAGATGCCCACCCGCGGGCTTGGGATCCCCTCCCTGCCCGCGAGCCGTCGCTCGGCCGACGCGGCGGCCACCTCGAGGCGCGCCGCCTCCAGGTCGGGGCGCCGCGCCAGGGCCGCCCGCGCGAGCGCCTCGACATCCCCGGCGGAACGGCTCGCCGCCGGGGTGAGCGCTCCCTGCGGTTCGAGGTCCAGCGACGGGTCGAGCCCGGCCAGGAGGATGACCTGGGCTCGGGCGGCCAGGAGCCGCTGGGTGGCGGCGGCCCGGTCCTTCGCCGCGCGGCCGAGGGCTGCGCGTGCCGCATTCACCTCGATGCGGGACGCAGCGCCACTCGACTGGCGCGTCTCGGCGGCCGTGAGACCCTGGCGCGCCACCTCCAGTGCCTCGGCCGTGATGCGATCCCGCTGGCCCGCGCCGAGCCAGCGCGCGTAGCTCTCGCGGATCTCGGCACCGATCTCGATCCGCCGGGAGGCGAGGCGTGCCTCGGCCGCGGCGAGCGAGGCCCGGGCGGCCTCGGTGCGGGCGTCGCGCTGGCCGAAGACTTCGACCCGCTGGGAGAGGGCGAGCGAGTAGTCCAGGAAGTGCCCGTCGGGCGTCGAGCGCGGCCCTGCGGATGCCTGGACCTCCGGGTTGGATTGCAGTGGGAGCGCGGCCCCGTCGAGCCGCGCGCGTGCGGCGGCGACTTCCGAGCGCAGTGCGGCGAGCCCTGGATTCCGTTCCAGGGCCTGCGTGAGCGCGTCGCCGAGGGGCAGTGGGGTGGCCGGGCGTGCGGCCAGGGGCGAGAGGCAAAGTACGAGTGCGGCGAGTCGGTGCGTGGACACGGAACTCCTCTGGGTGGCAATTGGGCATGGAGGTGAATGGACGGCAGGCCGGGCCGGCTCCGGCGCTCACGCCCAGACGGTGCGAGGCCACCGGCGCGCGTGGGCGCGCGCCGGGGTCTCGCCTATCGAGGTGAACGTCGAGAAGGGCCCAGCCGGCGGCGAGGGACTACGCCGAGGCGATGGGGGGGCGGAACGGGCCGTCGAGGCCGACCGCGGCCGGGCCGACGCCGGCGCGCAGCGGGAGGCGAACCACCGCGGCGCCAGGGGGCATGATGCGGACTTCGCTGCTCGGCGTGGTCGGCTGCGCGGCACAGCAGCCGCACAGGTGGATGGTGACGCCGCAGGGGTGCTCGTCGCCGCCCGACCCCTGATCAGCGGGGGCCTGGGGTTGGTGAGCCACCAGCGCCTGGCCGTCGCGCACGAGACCCTCGCCGGACTCCGCGACTTCACGGAGTCCAGGGACGAGGCCCCATGCGACGACGAGGACGAGCAGCAGACGCATTTCGCGCGGGTATATAGGGGCCCGAGTGCGCCCCGTCAAGGTGGGGCGATGAATCCTCAACTTGCCGACGGCCGGACGAGGAGTCGAGTCCACTTCATTCATGAATGATCGTGCCCGTGATGCACGTCCGGCGCGTGCGCGTGATCGTGCTCGTGGGCGGCGTGCTCGTGCACGTGGCTGTGGCGCCCTGCGACCGGCGGGACGTGGACGTGATCATGGTGCCCGTCCTGGTGCTCGTGTTCGTGTTCGTGATGGAGCGCCTCGTGAGCGTGCCGGTGGCGGTGGCGCTCCGTGGCGTGGGCCAGGACTCCGGCGAGGAATGCGGCGGCAGCGAACCAGGTGGCACCGGCGCTGCGGTCGCCCAGGAGCAGCGACAGGGCGGCACGGCGGACCGGGGCCCTGCAGCGGGTCGACGACGGACCGCGCTGAGGCGGCCTACTTGACCAGGTGGAGGTGGAGAGGCTTCGGGAGCGGGACCCACCCGACGACCTGTCCCTCCCTGGCGACGAGCGCTTCGAGCTCAAGCCGGTTCTTCGGCGCCATCTCGGGCGACACGGTGAGGTCACTGCCGGTGACCATGGCAACGACCTGGTGCTGCTCGACGTAGACGTGGACTCTGTCCACCTGGAGGAACTCCTCGCCGAAGCTCAAGGTCATCCCCACGAACGGCATCCCCGGCAGTTCGATGGAACGAACGAACCACGCCTCGGAGCCGTCGAGCGCACGGAAGCCCTTCATCAACGCGATGTCCACGATTCGCCCCCCCCCCTGTGTCTGGCGGCTGAAGCGTACCAGCGCAGGCTGACCGAGGCGCCTGCCCCGTCGGTCCCAGGACAACAGCCCAGGACCTCGGCTACCTCTCGGAGACTTCGGTCGATGCGATGCTGCGGGGATCGCTTGTGGCGGGTTCGATCGGGCGCGGGAGCTGACCGAGGAGGGTATCCGCCTACGGACCTCTGCGCCGAGCGAGCCCGCGCCTGCTCCAGGCCCCGCCTCCGGCAGGCCGCCGATCGGTGCGGGCCAGGAGCCAGACGAAAGCTGAAACAAGGCGCCCCAGAGGTCACCCATGTTAAAGGTAGGCATCGGAATCTGAAACAAGGCGACCGCCGCCTCCACCGACTTCAAGGAACGCACGACATGGCATCGACTCGCGCCGGCAGGTTCGTGAGGCAGCCAGGAGGCTACCAGGCCTTCGTGCCGGCGCCGCTGCCGCCGGAACCGCCGATCGAGATGGCGGGACACCTCCCCCGGTTGCTCGCCGGCGCGTCGCTCGCCCTGGGGCGCCTCGACGGCGTCACCAGCATCCTGCCGAACCCGGACCTCTTCGTCGGCATGTACGTGAAGAAGGAGGCCGTCCTCAGCTCGCAGATCGAGGGCACCCAGGCCTCGCTCACGGACGTGCTCCAGTTCGACATCGGGGAGGGGGGCGAGGAGCGCCGCCTCGACGTCGAGGAGGTCGTGAACTACGTCGCCGCGATGAACCACGGGCTGGCCCGCGTGCGCGACCTGCCTCTGTCATTGCGCCTCATCCGCGAAATCCACGCCAAGCTCATGCGAGGCGTCCGCGGCCAGCACCGGGATCCCGGTGAGTTCCGGCGGTCGCAGAACTGGATCGGCTCGGGGGCCTCCACGCTCAAGGACGCGGCGTTCGTTCCGCCACCACCTGCCGAGCTGCTGAGGGTCCTGGGCGACCTCGAGAGGTTCCTGCACGACGACTCGGTCCCACCCCTCCTCCACGCCGGGCTCGCCCACGCCCAGTTCGAGACGATCCATCCGTTCCTGGACGGCAACGGCCGCGTCGGGCGGCTTCTCGTCACCTTCCTCCTCTGCGAGCGGAAGACGCTCTCGCTTCCGCTCCTGTACCTGAGCTGGTACTTCAAGCGCCACCGGGCGGAGTACTACGACCGGCTACAGGCTGTCCGCATCGACGGGAACTGGGAGGGGTGGCTGGAGTTCTTCCTGAGGGGCGTCGAGGAGGTCGCGGACGAGGCGGTGGAGCGGGCGCGAAAGATCATCGCGCTCCGGGAGCGCGCTCGGTCGGTGGCCACCGAGAAGGGCGGGAGGAAGGCGGGGAACCTGCTGCGCGCCATCGACTCGCTCTTCAAGCAACCCGTCGTCACCGCGAACTCGCTCTCGAAGGAACTCGGCCTCTCGTTCGTCACGGCGAACGCCATTGCGCTGACGCTGGTGAAGCTGCGGCTCCTGACGGAGGAGACGGGATACAAGCGCAACCGGCGGTTCCGGTTCGCGCCGTACCTGGAGCTGTTCGAGGAGGCCCCGCAGGCCGAGTCGGCAGAGCAGTCCCCATCCAAGAAGCCACGCGCGCCCGGACGCACCCGGGCCTGAACCACCCCGCTCCTGGGAGCATCCATGCCCCTCTACCTCGTTCGTTGGCCGGGACTATGCGCCTCGCTCGTGAGCGCTCGTGACGAAGAGGACCTGCTCGACACGCTGGACCAGGTCGACGACTCGGAGGGCGCCACCTGGTCGGTCTACCGGGGGCCCGTGTGGATCGACTTCGACCTTCCGGCCAAGTACCGGATCGTGGAGAAGGCGCCTGATGAGCCGCTCCGCCCGGACGAGATCGTGGTCGAGGACATCGAGAGGGTGGAGATGGGCACCTTCGAACTGTCGAGCCCAGGCTGCGACCAAGCGTCGGACATGCACGAACGCATCACCAGGAAAGCGTTCCCGGACCTATACCGGGTGCTCTACGATGGCGAGGCGGAGCCGACGGAGGAGGCGCTGAGGGAGGTCGTCCACGCGGAGCTTCAGCGACTCGTGAGCGCGGACTGGCGAAAGGCAGCGAGGTCGAAGCGGACAGACCTCATCGGAAAGATCGCCCAGCAGATGCGCGCCCCCGTGAGTCAGATCGAGAACATGCTGCGCCGATCGGGGGACCTCGTGGTTTCGACTCCGAAGGCGCGAGCGGAGGTTCGTAGATTCCCGGGCAAGAAGGCGAAGAGAAGCCGGCCTCCACGCAAGGAGACGTGAGCGTCACTGCGCCTCGGCTCCTGAAGCCGGCTGGGTTCGGGACCAATGGGTCGCAGGTTCAAATCCTGTCTCCCCGACTTCGAATGCCGCGATTCCATTTGGGAAACCGACGGAACGCGGCCTTCTTCTTTTCCGGACGGCGCGCTGCGCACCACCGGCGCACCAAAGCCCATGATGGCCGGTGCGCTTGGTGCATCCAGTGCGGCCGATGCGGACGCATCCTCAGCGGCCGCGATTGCTTTGCATGTTGAGGCGTCGGTCCGGCTGGTCGTCGATGCTGTTCGGCGCCTAGATCTTGTGGCGGCAAGGCGCCTGCTTGAGCAGGCGCTGCAAACGATCGCTGCGGCCGTGGACGGCCATCTCTGACCTGGGCGGTATCGGACGGCGCGGTCCAGGCCCGTCGCCCTCGTGCAGCGCATCAACGACGAAATCGAGGAGTCCAAGACTCCTCCAGCGACTCCTCGTCCTCGTCGTCCTCTTCATCGGAGGGGGCGAAGCCGGACAGGACCGTCAGCGTCTTGCCGTAGCCGCCGAGGCCGATCACCTGCTCAAGTACTTCACGATCGTGGCGACCATCGAACCAGTCGGACAGACTCGACGTGCCCTCTTCGCAGACGCACCGCCGCACCTTGTCCGCATTCGAGTTGAAACGGTACGTGCAACAGCCGCGCGGCAACGGATCGCCTTTCCGGATCCAGGTTAGACCAGGCACATCTCTGAGTTCGTCCGACATGAAGCAGTACTCAATGGACCGGCCCGAGCTCACGATCACAGCAGCTGGCTCATCAGTACACTGGGCATAGCGGATGGCCGTCGACGTGAGGGAGGTACCGCAGGCGTCTGCTGCGGCACGAATCGCCTCTAGGCCCTCGCCGCCGCTGGCCAAGGCCATCTTGAACAGGTGACGCGGCATGAGAAGCCCCGCCGCGAAGTGGTCAGCCTCGACCTCGTACGAATCACCAGATTCAAACCCTGCGTGCGATCGGTGTACGCCACCGTCAGCAAGTAGAGCTTCGGGGTGACCCGGGAGGTGGTAGTGACCGAGCTCGTGCGCAACCGAGAAGCGCTGAAATGCCTCGTTCTGAAATCTTCGCGAGAAGAGGATTCCAAAGGTGGTCCCCGAGCAGATGAGGACGCCCGATGCACCCTCGAGATCGGCGCCCTGAACGGCGATCCCGTCGTGCGCCGCGATATCGAACGGGCTCACCGGCAGGCTCGAGATCCCGCGGTCGCGAACAAGGCGCTCCGCTGCGGCCGTCGCCCCGCTTTCCAGCCCCTTCATTGCTCGTCCTACTCCTTCTTGCCCTGGTTCTTCTTTGCGAGTTGGTCCACGAACAACTTGATCGTGTCGCGGTCAGTTGCAGTGAGCTGCCCGAGCTTGCGGTAGAGCTCGCCTTGCATAGCACTCGAGCCTGGCTCGTCCACGCGCCCGAACAGGTAGTCGGTGGTCACCTCAAGTGCGTCAGCGAGCCGGCGTAGGTTATCGAATGATGGCTTTCGGGTTCCGGTCTCGAAATGAGACACCGCAGAGGCCTGCAGACCAGCCTTCCGGGCTACTTCGTCTTGGCTCATCCCTCGGACCTCGCGGGCCGCTCGAAGGCGCTCCGGGAACTTCTCCCCTGTTCTGCTTGACGCGGTCATGACGAATCCGTATAGGTAGGTGTGACGTGTTCGGCAGCCCAAGGGCTGCCCCCTTTTTTGGGGATCGTGTTGACGAATTCGTCAGATGTTGCAGCACGAAGCCGTTAACGGCAAGGAGAAAGCCATGGCGCACCCCGACAAACCCGACCACCCGCAGCACCCGGAGCATCCCGAGCATCCTTCGCACCCGCCTCGGCCCGAAGACCGCCCGCCGGGACCGCCAAGCCCACCGCGCCCGCCGCCGGGGAGGAAGGTCGGGTGAGTCACGCTGTGCTTCCGCCCTGGTGGCAGGAGTTCCCCGGGCGGCTCGAGGCCGAGATCGCAGCCTTTCGCGACCTCGGCCTCGAGTTCCTGGTGGACGAGGCTGAGCGCGCGGGAGGGCGGATCGTCCTCGCCGGGAAGTATCGCCTGTCGTCCGGCCGGGAGCTCTCGCTCGCGATCGTCTATCCAGATTCCTATCCGCGGACTCGCTTCGTGGCGTATGCGACCGACCACCGGGACCGCGTCCCGGCGCACCAGAATCCGCTCGAGGGCAACCTGTGCCTGCTACCGCGCGGGAGCATTCACTGGGATCCCGCGATGCTCGCCGCGCGAGTGCTGGCCGAACGGATCGAGCTCATCTTCGCGCCGGGCGGCGTACCGCCCGAACTCGAAGACGCGCAAGGCGAGCCGGTCACGAGCTACCTGCCGTGCGTCTCGAACGCCGGCGTCGTCGTGGATGAGGTCTGCTTCGACTTGCCGCCACATTTGAACCAGGGGCGCCTTCGGCTGGTGGTGGACGGCGAAGACTGGCTTCGCACGTCGCCGACGGACCCGCGTGCTCCTTTGGGGAAGGCGCTGGTCGTCGAGGTACGTGACTCGGCGGGCACAGCGCACGCCGTGGCGGACGAGGACGCGAAGGCAGCGTTCACGGGGCCCGCCGTCGCAGGGGTGTGGGAACGGCTTGATCCGGCCCCGGGCGCTCAAAACCTTGAGCAGATCCCGGAGCGGCTGCGGGCTCTGATCTCGCGCTCGCCCCCCAAGTCCTGGACGACGCGGGGGGACCATCGATTCCTGTTCGCGGCGGTGCTGCTGAGCGAAGAAGGGCGACGTGGCCGTATGAACCCGACCTGGGCGTTCCAGCTCGCGCGTCAGCGGGGTCGCGGTGGGCCGATCGAAGTGATGCCGCTTCGCGCGCTCCGCTACGGGCGGCAGACGCGGGGCGAGCGCATTCCAGAACTGGCGGCGATGCGGGAGGCGACCGTGGGGGCGATTGGCCTCGGCTCGCTGGGCGCACCGCTGGCGGTGACGCTCGCGCGATCCGGGGTCGCGAGGTTGCGGCTTGCAGACTTCGACCTGGTGGAACCGGCGGGCGGCGTTCGCTGGGTGTCGGACCTCGAGGGCGCAGGGGCGGCCAAGACGATGGCCCTGCAGGCGCTCCTGCGGAGGAGCTACCCGCTCACGAAGGTGGAGACGTTCGACCTCGCGGTCGGCCGAGCCTCGCTGATTGGGCGGACCCCATCGGAGTCGTCGCTGCTTGCGGCCTGGTCGGAAGGCGCATCTCTCCTCTTGGACGCATCAGCAGAGGACGAGGTGAGCCGAGTCGTCGCGGCGTACGGCGACCGACTTGGGATTCCGCAGGTGTACCTTTGGTCCATCGACGCGTTCGGTGGTGTCGTCTTTCGCGTCCTACCGGGAAGGACGGGGTGCTTTCACTGCGCCCAGCTTCATCTCTCTTCCGAGTTTGGAACGATCAAGGGGGCGCCGTTCGCGGAGGCATCGGAACGCAGGCGAGTTCAGCCTCTCGGGTGCGCTGACGCGACATTCACGGGTGACGCAACGAGCTTGACGCCGCTCGCCGATCACGCGGCGCGGGTCGCCTTCGGCATCCTCTGCGCGGGCGCGGCGGACGGGTACCCATCCTATCGCGACGACCTGTTCGTTCTGAAGTTGCGTGACCCAGACGGCGCTCTCGTCACGCCGCAGTGGAGCTCGTACGCCTTGGCCCCTCATCCGAAATGTCCGAAATGCATCCGGTGATTCATGTTTCGCCGGAAAGGCTCAGCGACATGCTCGCGGAGGGGGCACGGACGTCCCCGATGGAGACCGGTGGGGTTCTAATGGGGTTCGTCACGGCGGAGCGCACCGTCGTGACTTCGGTGGTAGGACCTGGCCCGCGGGCGATCCACCGGCGACGCTCGTTTACGCCGGATACCGAATGGCAGCAGGAGCGAGTTGCGGATCTGTACGAGCGATCCGGCCGCCGCGACACGTACCTTGGTGACTGGCACACGCATCCGGGCGGGAGCACGCGCGCCAGCTTCACGGACTGGCTCGCCGCGTGGACCATCGCGCGCTCGGAAGACGCGCGCTGTCCCAATCCCGTCATGATCATCCTTTCTCTCGCGGCAGCAGGAACCATGTCGCTCGGCGCATACCGGTGGGGTCGCCGAGGCCTGCGAAGGGTGAAACTGGTAGACGACGGGTAACGGGAAGGGATGGTGCGCTCGGTCGGCTTCGACGTCCAAGTCGGGGCATCGCGCAGAGGCCGCGCGAATTGCTCCGGCGCACGATGAAGTCTTCGCATCTTCGTAGTCGATGAAGTAGGCGATAGATGTAGGCGTGGGTTTCTCCGTTCTTCGGGATTGGTGCGAGAGGCTGGCGCGGGCGCGCGTTGTAGGCGATGAGCGCCGAGATGACGTCCCCCTCGTAGTGGCGGAGCAGAACCGCCAGGAGCCGCACTCCGCCCAGGATGTTACTGGCCGGCTCGTAGATGTGGCTCTCTGCAATGCCGACCCGGCGTGCCGTGTAGGGCATGAGCTGCATCAACCCCTTCGCGCCGGCTGGCGACAGCGCGCGGGGATGGAATCCGCTCTCCACGGAAATCACCGCAATGACGAGCGACTTGGGGACCGGGTAGATTGCCGCCGTCTCGGCGAGCGCCGCGTCGATCTCCGCTTCGTAGGGTATCTCCGGACTCGCAACAAGTACCGTCGCGATGGACAGCACGGGAAACGTCATGGCGAGCGCGCCGGGCCCCTGTGCGAATTGACCGCGGACGAGACAGCAGGCGCTGGCGAGTGGTCCGGGGTCGGAGGCATCGAGAGAAGGCTCGAGACGACGAAGGCCACCAGCAGTAGGGCTGATGCCACCAGGAGTCGGCGCAGGCCGAGCAGGAACAGGAACGCCAAGCCGAGAACCGCCGGCGGCAGACGTCCGGCCACGACGAGCAGCGCGCCCCCCAGGAGCCCGGTGACGAGGAACGCGACCTTCAGGTGGGAGGTGAGGCCGGCCCACCAGTCCGGCACGCCCGCCCGCGCAAAGGCTCGCTGGAGCTCCTCGGCATGGACGTACGCGTCGGCCGACGCGGCGCCCTGGGCCTCGGCAACCGCGAGCGTGTAGTCGTGGCGCAGCCTGGAGTAGCTGCGTCGCCTCCACGCGACGACGGTCGCGTGAGCGGCGAGGCCGCTGACGAGGCTCGTTCCAATCCAGATGGCGAAGCCGTTCAGGTCGGGCATGAGGCCTCCTCGCTCCGAATGGTGCATTCCGCCTCTGACAGTCAGCAAGAAGTGACCCATCAGGTAGTCGGATCCGTAGGAGAAGACAAATAACAGCCATACAGCAAGAGGCAAGCCGGTCCTCGGGTCACCGGCGGGGAGCACGAACATGGCGGCACGAAGACTGGTGGTGGCGATGCCGAAGGGCGGCTCGGGGAAGACAGCGACATCCGTCGCCTTCGCCTGGGGGCTGCAGCGAGCGGGGCGGCGCGTCCTGCTCGTGGACCTGGACCCACAGGGGAATGCGACCGCGGCGCTGGGGGTCGAAGCGGCGCCTGGCGCCTACGGCGTGCTCGAACTCCTGCTCCGGCCGGAGTTGCCGTTCGAGCCGCGGCGGGTGGCGGACACGCTCGACGTGGTCCCGGCCTGCCCGTGGGCGGTGGGCGTCGACTTGGAGGTCCAGCGGGCGAACCAGCTCACCGGGCCGGTCGCCGTGCGTGAGGCCCTGGCTCGGGTCGAGGGCGCCTACGACTTCATCATCTGCGACTGTGCCCCGAGCCTCGGGCCGGTCACCTACAACGCCCTCGCAGCAGGGCCAATCCTGGCGCCGGTCGAGACGACCCGCCTCGCGGTCTCCGTCATCCCGGAGCTCGGCCGTGTCGTCCAGCAGCTCCGCCGCGGGGTGGCACCCGATGCGACCGTCCTCGCCTACCTGCCGACCAGGTTCGTGGAGGAGCAGACGGAGTCCAGAGAGGCGCTGCGAACCCTCGAGGGCCTCGCGGGTGACCGCGTCCTTCGCACCCGTATCCCGCTTGCGACCGCGATCGCCAGGTCCCTTGCCGAAGGAGTCACGCTCTATGACCCTCGCTACCGGCCGTCGAAGGGACCGCCGGCATACCTGGCCGCGCTCGATGAGCTCCTGCCGCTCCTGGAGGCTCGCCATGGCTGAGACCCGGCAGACGTCCATTGTGGAGCGGCTGGCATCCCGTGTGACGCGGGCGGAGCAGGCGAGGACAGCGGCTCCGGGCCAGGTGGACGACGTTGCCGCCTACGCCGCCGATGCGACGGAAGACGCGGTGCTCGCCAGCATCCTGCCCGGGCAGCAGCTTCGGACGATTCGGGTCGAGCTCATCTCGCCCGCCCCGGAGGGCCAGGTGAGGCAACGCTTTGATGAAGACCGGCTCAGGACCCTCGCCGAGAGCCTCAAGCGCTCCGGCGTGAGGGAGCCCATCATCGTGACTCCGCACGGCGCAGAGCCAGGGCGCTTCCAGATTGTGGCCGGTGAGCGTCGCTGGCGTGCCGCCCAGCTGGCCGGCCTCACCGAGATCCCGTGTATCGTCGATCCCACGCTCGAGGACCGCCGCGCGAAGCTCCTCGCCCAGGCCGAGGAGAACCTGCACCGGGAGGACCTGAACCCCGTCGAGGAAGCGGCCGTGCTCGCCCAACTCATGGAGACCCGCGGCGTCGACGTGCGCGAGGCCGGCGAGCTGATGGGCCGGAGCTACATCCAAGCGCGACGGCTCTTCAGGCTTCACCACGCGGTGGACCCCATCAAGAAGGCGGTGGCCAGCGGGGACCTCGATGCGCGCGCCGCGGTCGAGGTCGTTCGCATCTACAACACGCTTGCGCAGGCGGACATGTCCGTGGAGCTGAGGGACACCGTTGCCAGGATCGCGAGGCTGGTCGAGCGCATCGTCCGCGAGAAGTGGAGCGCCCGCCGCATCGAGCAGTACGCGACGAAGCTGGGCGCCGGCGTGAGCGAGGACGAGGGCGACGGAGCGGGTCAAGAGCCGCCTGCGCCAGCAGCGAGCAAGCCGAGGTCGAAGTCGGCGCGCCCTTCGAGCGAGCACGCTGCCGCGGAGGCAGCACCGCCTGCGGCCGCGCCTGGCGACGAGGCAACGGCGGCTCTCATCGTGCGCGGCGACGGGCGGGTCAGCATCGCGGAGCACCGAATCCAGAAGGGCGGCCTCTCGCCGGAGGAGCGCGAGGAACTCATCGCGTTGCTAGAGGACCTGCTGATGCGGGTCCGCCGCGTCTGAAGACCGAGGCGAAGGGCAGATTGGGGCCGCTGCGCGTCAACCGCAGCGGCCCTCGTGTATCCGCCATGCCTTGCGCGGGCGAAGTGGCGGGGCCGCTCTTGGACCACGTGGTCCAAAATGCTCACAAGGGGTGTTCCCGACCCCTGTGCCCCGGAGTCAGCAGGATTGGGATCAGGAATGGGATCAGGATTGGGATCAGGATTGGCGAGCGTAAGCACGCGAATCCTCGGCGTCCCGGCCCCGCCGCCCTCGGGTGGCGTTCGTCGCGGCGCACGGGGCGCCAGCAGACCGACCCCCCGCTCCCAACCACGGGATCGGGGGGTCGGTCTGCTGTCACCCTGAACTTCCAGATGTAGAGAGGGCGGCGGGGCCGGGGAGGGGGTGCAGTCTGGAC